>Ga0155221_124_pt2 | contig 2713 bp, 3 predicted proteins | sample RifCSPhighO2_02_FD_106189 | JGI IMG/M metagenome (GOLD analysis project Ga0155221, IMG submission 106189) | Candidatus Harrisonbacteria bacterium RIFCSPHIGHO2_02_FULL_42_16 | reverse complement strand
CTGTTGACCATCAAGAACAGGCAGACGAATTTAATGCCACTTTCAATGTAGGAAAAGATATTCCCTGGATTTATGGATATATGATTTGGGATCCGGGGTATAATGTAGCGATAGGACATGGACTGTAAATCCCCGAAGTTCAAACTGTGAGTACCTAACTCGAGTGGCCCACAAAATTCGTTGTGCTTATTTTGCGGGAGTAATTAATAATTTGTAATTAGTAATTGGAACGGGAAGTTGTTGTCCGTAAGCCGTCTAAAGCCTCGCCGACTGCCAGAATCATTGGGGGCAGAGTCCTGCAGGAAAATGTTCATTTCCTTTTTTGAAATAAATTCGGCGGGGGTATCAGAAATGCGAAGAAAACTTTTTTGTGGACCTACGGGGAATCGAACCCCGACCTCATCCATGCCATGGATGCGTAATGCCACTTTACTATAGGCCCATTTTGATTTTTTCTTGACCTTCCCGATGTCCATCGGGACGTAATGCCACCTTACTATAGGCCCTTTTCGCGACGCTTTTAATTTTATCCATTTTCTGCTAAAATGTGAAGTAGTTAATGGAACTTTGACAAGAGGATAAATGAAAAGAATAATTTTGTCCGCCATTGGCTTTTTAATTTTTTTCTTTGTATTGGCAAGCGGAGAAACGTTGAAATTTGAAATCAGCAGTTTAAAGCCCTATCAAGGAAGCGTAATTAGGATAGAAGTCCCCAAAAAACGATTCAAGAAAAAATTGAAAAACGGGGAGATTAAAATTGTTTATGAATTGGAAACAAATTTTTTAGTTAGGGTTTTTGACAAAGAATACCCCCCGATGAATTTTGAGAAAAAAGCAGCTGTTTTTGTCGGCATTGATTATCGGGCGGAGCCGGAATTTTATCCAATGGAAATTATTCTTGTTGATGAGGGCGGAAATAAATTCGCGGGAATTCCGAAATTTCTTTCGGTGAGAAAAAAGTATCCAAAGTTAAATTATCAGCCGCCACCAGGCAGGAGCTGGGCGGAGCAGAATAAAATTGACGAAGAATCAGAAAGAATCCAGCAGATATTTGAAAGTAAAAGTGTTTATTTTCCGGCAAAATCGGAAAATTTCCAATGGCCGCTCATGCCTGCCGAAATTACCGGAAAATTTGGAATTAAGAAATGCTGGGGCAAAAAAATAAGCTCCTGCCGTTATCATACCGGAACGGATTTCCGTTCCGCTTTTGACAAATTTCATCGGAAGCCGGAAAATGTTTATCCCATTAACGGCGGGATAGTGGCAGAGGTCAGGGATTATTATTTAGAAGGTAAAACCGTGATTATTGACCATGGCGCCGGAATAAAATCCAGCTACTTCCATCTTTCAAAGTTTTATTGTAAGAAAGGAGCGATAATAAAAAAGAACCAGCCACTGGGACGAACTGGCCATACCGGAATGGGTATTCAATATAATCATCTGCATTTAATGATTACCATTAACGGGGCTGTTGTTGACCCGCATAAATTTTTAAGAGAAAACGCGAAATGACAACTCCTCCGATACCCGTCGGAGGAGTTTTAATAATATGTCCAGTATTCTTAAAATAGTTCGAACCCATTTCGCCGCCTGCGGCGGCGAGGAAGGCCCCTCGCGAAAAATTCGAAAGGCGGCGGAGCCGCGCCGATGACAATTTCAAGTTTTTCTTTGGCGGCAATTAATTCAGAATTCGCGAAGCGAATACAATTAAATGATAAATCATTTAATAACAAAAGGAAAGAAAAAACCCGCTATGTCCGAAGACATAGCGGGGAGCAGTTGGTCTGGCTCAGTCCTTGTTGGTGCTAGGCGGAGAGACCGCCTTGCGCTGTTCTCGCATCTCGAGCGGGTCAGCGGCGAAGCCCTTGGCGAACTTTGCGAGGGCGTTGCGATCGAGCTTGCCTTTGTCCTCGCTGACGAAGACGAGATACAGCATATTGTCCATCTCGTCCCACTCGGCAACACTTCCGCCTTGCAGGAACTCCATCGCTCGGTCGCCGTCTATCTTGAACAGGTCGGGGAAGACGCGCTTGCGGAAGTTCCAGTCGCTCTCTCCGTTCTGGCGAGTGAAGCCGTACTCCTTGAGCCGCAGCGTCAGGGACTCGCCCTTGTACATTTGACTCGTCGAAGCGAGGCCTGTGCTCTGCTTACCCGCAATGATCTCCTTCGCTCTGTCGAGCATCGGATCGGGCACGCCACGGTCACGCTCGTAACTGTGATTTGCGAGTGTGAAGTGTCCCTGCTCCACCCTGCTGACATGGGTCTTGCACTGTCGTCCCTGCACGTAGTCCATGTCGACGACGGTCTTATCACCCTCGTAGCGCGGCTCAAGGGTGATGCATTGGTCGGCGATCTCGTCGGTCATCTGCTGACTGTCGTTGAAGTGCAGCCAGCCCATGCCCGCCGGACGTGCCAGCTCGAACGATGCCTTGACAATGGCTCTCAGCACCTGCTGCTCCGTCTCGCTGCTCTCGTTGTAGATGTGGGTCGTTCCATTCTGCTTTTCGTACCTCATTGCTGGTTCTCCTTTCCTTTCGGTTGGTTTGCGTTGATTTTCAAAGAGAGGACGACACTATGCCGCCGTCTCGAATTACTGCATTATTGTTACTACAAGTATAGCACTATTTACTTGAGTTGTCAAGCCCAAAACAAAAATCAGCATTTCTGCTGTTTTTATTGCCTAAATCTTATGTATTTTATGATTAAAATTTTT
>Ga0155221_119_pt1 | contig 4413 bp, 4 predicted proteins | sample RifCSPhighO2_02_FD_106189 | JGI IMG/M metagenome (GOLD analysis project Ga0155221, IMG submission 106189) | Candidatus Harrisonbacteria bacterium RIFCSPHIGHO2_02_FULL_42_16 | reverse complement strand
TTTTTTGTGCTATATTATAAGTTTAGTGAATAATTGCTATTTTTTGCGATTGTCTGCGTATAGTCAGCGAGTGTCCGCGATTTTGCGAAGTAAAATATTATGAACGAACATTCAAGTTTTTATAATCTCGGCATCGCGCCGAATATTTTGGGAATACTAGATAAGCATAATTTTAAAATTCCCACTCCGATTCAGGAACGTTCCATTCCTCCGGCCATTGAAGGCAAGGATTTAATCGGTATCGCGGAAACCGGCACCGGCAAAACCCTGGCTTTCGGCATCCCCATGCTCCAGGCCGCGCTTAGCGGCAGGCGGGGATTAGTAGTGCTTCCGACCAGAGAACTGGCATTCCAAGTAAATGAGGTTTTTGAGAAAATCGGCGGGCCACTCCGTCTGCGGATAGCCAGTTTAATCGGAGGCGAATCCATGCGGCGGCAGATTTTTACGCTCCAAAGAAATCCGGAAATAATTATCGGTACGCCTGGAAGGATTATTGACCATCTTCAGCAAAAAACCTTCTCTCTTAGCCGCACTAATTTTTTGGTTCTTGACGAGGCCGATCGGATGCTGGATATGGGTTTTGCTCCGCAATTAAAGCGGATACTCCAGGCCCTGCCTCGGGAACGGCAGACCATGCTTTTTTCCGCTACCATGCCGGAAGATATTGTGGCCATCGCCCGAGCTTATATGAAATTGCCTATGCGGGTGGAAATTGCTCCGCCGGGTACGGCGGCGGCCAAAGTAACCCACGAGCTTTTTTTCGTCCAAAAACCGGATAAGCCGCGCCTGCTGGAAAAAATGCTTGGCGAATACCGCGGTTCTGTTTTAATTTTTTCTCGGACGAAATTTGGCGTTAAAAAAATTATTGCCGGCATCCGCGCTCTCGGGCATATCGCGGCGGAACTGCACTCTAACCGTTCGCCCGGCCAGCGGAGAGACGCCATGGAGGGATTCCGGAACGGCCGATATCGGATTCTGGTAGCGACGGATATCGCCGCGCGAGGCATTGATGTCAAAGGAATTGAATTGGTATTAAATTATGACCTTCCTCAAAGTCCGGAGGACTATGTGCATCGCATTGGCCGGACTGGGCGAATGGGCGGCGCGGGACATGCTATTTCTTTTGCCACGCCGGACCAAAGACGGGATGTTCGCGATATTGAACGGCTGATTCGGGCGGCTTTGCCGCTTTCCAAACTTCCGGAATTGCCTCCGGCGCGTTTTTTACCAAGGCCTGTTCGTTCTGATTTTCGTTCCGGAAAAAGTTTCGGCGGTTCCCGTTTCAATAATCAAAGGCGGTCTTTTTCGGAAAATAGAAAACGCCGCGGCTTTAGGGGGCGTTTTTAAGAGGTATTTTAAGAAGCGTTTTTAAGCTCTAATAGCGATAAATCTTTTTTTCCAGGATTTAAGAAAGTCGGAAACAGCTATTTCTCCTCCTGCTTGCGCGCCAGCCGGGTCATTGAAGTAAACGGTATTTTCATCAATGCCGTTAATGACCACTAAATGAGGGATTGGATTTTGCGGTTCAAATTTATAGCGGACAGACGCGATAACCGGGCCGTTTTCAAGTATTTTTTTGAATTCAACAAAGGCGGCAGTCGCATCCAAATTAGACAGGTCAAAAACATTTCCGGTTAAGCCGTAATTTTTAGCAAGAGACACCAAGCCATTATGCGACCACCCGGCGCCATAAATGAATGCTCCAGAAGAAATTCCTTCATTAAGCAATTCATTTACCGACACGGCTCCCGGCCGGTAAAATTCAATAAGCATGGCTAAGCTGGCGATTCCGCAGCTGACTTTCTGCCATTTTGGCGAACTGATATCGGAAAATTGGGAATAAAAAGGCACTTTTGGAATAGCGGCTGCCTTGAAATTAATTGGAACGTTTATTGCCGGGACGGCTAAAAAAGCGCTGGAAAAAACGAGTGAAGCGCCGGTGATTAAATTAACTAAAAAATTAGCATAAATCATATAATATATTATACCATATACGCTATATATTTGTCAAGCGCGCCAAAATATCCGTAAAGGTTAATCCTGCACAATTACAAAAGTGCCTATTCCGGCCCAGCGATAGAGCTTTTCAGCTTGCGCCGGCGGAAGATTCACGCATCCGTGGGAAGATTGTTTTCCAAAATTTTCATGCCAATAAGTTCCGTGAATCGCGGCTCCTTGATGGGTAAAATATAAATCCCACGGCACCCCGGGAAGGTCATAATATTGGTTAGTAATGCCCGGTATCGGCCCCTGCATATAACGGCTCGGGGTTTTTTTGAAAATTGTAAATATGCCTCGCGGCGTTGGAGTAAGTTCCAGACCCGTTGAAATCGGTTCTTTCATAAAAAGCCCGTCTTTGCCATAAGCATAAAGCACTTGTTCCGAGCGGTCTATAATTATGCGCTTTGAAGCCGCGTTGTCTGTCGGGTCTTTTGTCTCTCGCAGCCCCTCATCCAGGAATGCGCGCGCATAATCAGCTGACACGTACCAATCCGTTGTTATCCGTTCCGGATAGCGGATTTTTTCATCAAAAACTATTTTGTACCAGGTTTGCTCTTTATGTTCTATTTTTTCGCCCACTCTAAGCATTGTGCCATTCCGCAATTTCATTACCGCGGGATAATCTTCTCCGGGACCGGAACGGGCACTCAAGCATTCTCCTTTAAAATTCGGTCCGCATCCGCCGGTAATTTCTATATATTCAAAAAGCACTTTTTGAACTCCCGGCCTTTCACGCTTTGGCGATGCCGTAAGCAAAATTAAAAATGTAAGAAATATTATGGCTAAAATATCCCTAATCCGCCGATGATGTTCAATTGTCATATTCATACAATCTTCTTTAAAATATAGCCGAAAAATCAATTATAAAGTTAAAAGTTCAGGATTAGAGGAGAATTTTATTTATCCACAGATTTTTAAGCAATGGGATGGATAATTAGTTTATAATTAGGTTAACGCTTTCTATATTAATTATTACATATTTTAATATTTTAGGCGTTTAAAAATGCCCAAAAGGCAAATAAATTTTATTTATCGGATTTTTTCTAAACTACTAATTTTAGTATTAATTTTTGTTTCTTCAAATTTAAATTTTGCTCTTGTTGCCATTGCCGCTTCCGGAACCCCGACTATTATCAGTTATCAGGGCAGGTTAGCCGATGGGGACGGGGATTTATTGGGTGGTTCGGGCGCAACTTATTATTTTAAATTTTCTATTTGGGATAATGCCACGGTTGATTTAGGGAGCCGTCTTTGGCCATCAAATTCTCCAGCTACCACTACCGCAACAGTTCGGCAGGGTGTCTTTAATGTTAATATCGGCGATACTGCCAATGGCTATCCAGACCCTCTAAATTATAACTTCAATACCAATCAAACGGTTTATTTACAGGTTCAAGTTTCTTCCACTACTAACGCGGTAATGGAAACTTTATCGCCGCGCCAGCAGATTACTGCTTCCTCCTTTGCGGAACTTGCCGGAGCGGTTAGCGGCACTTCCACGCCGTCGTCTTTTGGCACTACTACGCCTATTGGAAATTCGGCAGTTACGATTGAAGCATCTTCTTCTAATGCTGTTCCACTTTCGATTCGTGCAGCTACGGGCCAGTTAGTCAATATTTTTCAAATTCAAGATTCTACCGCCGCCAATCTTTTGTATTTGAATTCTTCCGGCGCGCTTTTTGCCTCATCAACTTTGCAAGTAACTGGCAACTCAATTTTTTACAGCAATCTAGGAATCGGCACCTCTACTCCTGGCGCAACTTTCGGTGTTGAAGGTAGTGCATTAATTTCTGGAAATTTAACATCTACAAATCTTACAGCCACTGGCACCATTACTGCCTTCGGACTTTCTACTTTGTCCGGTGTTCTCTCCACTGCCTCTTCTACTTTTTCAAATAATTTAAATATCAGCGGACCATTATCTGCCTCTTCTACTTTGAATGTCGGGGGCTTGGCCAATCTTTCCGGATTTATTTCTAATTCTTCTTCTACGATTAGCAGTACTTTGATTTTAACGGGCGGATTAAATGCCTCTTCCACTGCCACTTCTACTTTTGCTAATGGCATTAGATTATATGGCGGCAATCTCCAATTACTTCTCACTGGTTGCAATGACACGAGTGTTCTTGAAACCGATGCTTTTGGGAACATACAATGCGGAGCAGATTCTGGCGGTTCAGGCGCAGACACTAATGCCGAGAATACTTGGACTGCGCTTCAAACATTTTCAGTTGGAACTCTTTCTACCGCCTCTTCCACTTTTTCCGCTAATTTGAATATTTCCGGCCCATTGTCCGCTTCTTCCACTTTGTCCGTTGCCAATCTGGCCACTCTGGGAGGAGGATTTCTGGCCTCGGCTTCTTCCACCGTGGGCGGCAACTTCCATGTTTCCGGAGTGCTGCGCTCTTCTTC
>Ga0155221_108_pt1 | contig 7185 bp, 6 predicted proteins | sample RifCSPhighO2_02_FD_106189 | JGI IMG/M metagenome (GOLD analysis project Ga0155221, IMG submission 106189) | Candidatus Harrisonbacteria bacterium RIFCSPHIGHO2_02_FULL_42_16 | reverse complement strand
GGATTTATTCAGCGGATAAGCCCGAAATTGGTATCCGATATTGACTTGATTGATTTTTATGAGCCGTCTCCGGAAGAAAAAAGAAAAGGGCTGACCTTTCGGATTGTTTTTCAGGCCGAAGACCGCACTTTGACTGACGCGGAAGCGGACAAAGAATTGAAAATTATTATAAAGGCCGTGGCGGAAAAATTTGACGCGGAGATAAGATAATCTTATGGAGGGGGAACAATTTGAGAAAAAAAATAATCAAGGCGGCGAAAATGAAAAAGGATGAAATTTTCCGTAATTTAATATGAAATTAAAAATTACGGCTTTAGATAAAGCAGTTAAAGAATATAAGCAATCAGCGTCTAAATTATCTCGTAGATTGGCTTCGTTATTGCGTAAAAACGGGCTTATTGAAGTTTATCTTATAGGCGACGGGCGAATGAAGTCGCTTAATCAAAAGTTTCGCGGAAAAAACAGGGCTACTAATGTCCTTTCTTTTACCAAGCCAAAAAATTTTCCGGGCGACGATAAGCTTGGAGAAGTTTATTTAGCCCCTGAATACATCAAAAAAAACAAAGAAGACCTGCTATTGATGCTGATTCACGGAGTTTTGCACATTTTAGGTTATGGCCACCAGAAAAAAAGTGATAGAATAAAGATGGAGAAAAAAGAAGAGGAGCTTCTTTTGAAATTACCGCATATACATGGCTAATAATTTTATTACCGGTTTAGATATCGGTTCGCAGAGCTTAAAAGCCGCCGTGGCCGAAGTCAAAAGCGACGGACGGACGGTTTTGGTTAATCTTTTTAAAACTCCGTCCGGCGGAATGAGAAAGGGCAGTGTTGATGACTTGGCGGAAATGACCCGTTCACTGAATATAATGTTCGGCGAAATTAAGAAGGTCTCCAAAAATGCCCTTAAAAATTTATTTATTAACGCCAATGGAGATGTTCATGTTCAGTCCTCCCGGGGAATCGTGGCGGTTTCCCGCGCCGATAACGAAGTGTATCAAGATGATATTGACAGGGCGATTCAAGCGTCCCAAGCCATAAAATTGCCGTCTAATCGGATGGTTTTGCATGCCATTACGAAAGAATTCGTGGTGGACGGAATAGGTGATATCCGCGACCCCTTGGGAATGAGCGGCAATCGGTTGGAAGTAAACAGCTTAATTATTGACGCCTTCGGCCCGTCAATAAAAAATTTGACTAAATGCGTTGAGATGGCTGGCGTGTCCGTAGGCGGGCTTATTTTTTCTCCGCTCGCGGATTCCATGGCGTCTCTTTCGAAAAATCAAAAGGATTTAGGCGTTGCTTTGGTGGATGTGGGATTTGGTACCACTAGTTTGTGCGTTTACGAAGAAAATAAATTGATTCATTGCGCGGTTTTTCCGGTCGGTTCCGGAAACATCACTAATGATTTGGCTATCGGGCTGAAAACTTCCGTAGAGGCCGCCGAGGCGGTAAAATTAACTTATGGTTCGGCGAATTTGAAAGGCGCTTCCGGACGGGAGCAGGTTGACTTGAAAAAAATAGACCCGGATACCCGTTCCAATGTTTCCCGCCGTTTTATCGCGGAAATAATAGAAGTTCGGCTTGCGGAAATATTTGAATTCGTTAATAATGAACTTAAGATTATCGGAAAAGCGTCTCAATTGCCGGTGGGAGTGGTTTTAGTCGGCGGTGGCTGCAAGCTTTCCGGAATAGTTGATTTTGTTAAAGAAGAAATGGATTTGCCGGCTCAGATTGGCATACCGGATATTGCTTCTGTTGAATCGCCAAACGGAGAAATCAGTTTGCAGGCAGAAGACCCGCAATTCGTGGGCGCGCTGGGATTGCTTATGGAAGGCCGGAATCGAATGTTTGGCGATTCTGGCGGCGGCGGCGGATTAAAAAATTGGCTTAAGAACGCCATTAACAATCTTTTGCCATAATTTAAATGTCTAAAAAATTTAGAAAATTAAACGGAGATAATTTACAGCATAATAAGGCGGTTATTAAAGTTGTCGGCGTCGGCGGCGGCGGCGGCAATGCGGTCAGCAGGATGCACGGCGATTTTTTAAGAGGCGTGGAATTTATCGCTATCAATACCGATACTCAGGACCTGGAACTTTGCGAAGCCGATGTTAAGCTCCATATCGGAAAAAATTTAACTAAAGGCCTTGGCACCGGAATGAATCCGGATTTGGGCAGGCAGGCCGCTGAAGAAACTCGGGCGGAAATCGTAGAGGCGTTAAAAGGGGCGGATTTGGTATTTATCACTGCCGGGCTTGGCGGAGGTACCGGCACCGGAGCGGGGCCGGTAGTGGCGGAAGCCGCCAAAGAACTTGGCGCTCTTACTATCGCCGTAGTCACCAAACCGTTTACTTTTGAGGGCTCCCAGCGAGCGAGAATTGCCCAGGATGGATACATAAAATTAAAAGATAAAGTGGATACTTTGATAGTGGTGCCGAATGACCGGATTTTCGCGATTATTGACCAAGACACCAGTTTGATAAAGGCCTTTGAGGCGGTGGACACCATTCTCCGTTCCGCGGTGCAGGGTATAGCGGAACTGATTGCCATGCCGGGCGTAGTCAATGTTGATTTTGCCGATGTGAAAACCATTATGCAAAATGCCGGCTCGGCTTTGATTGGCATTGGCATGGCCAGCGGCAAAGAAAGAGCGGTAAGCGCCGTAACGCAAGCCGTTAATTCGCCGCTTTTGGAAATATCCATTGACGGGGCAAAAGGAGTTCTTTTTGGAATATCGGGAGCAAAGGATTTGCGGATGAGCGAAATCAATGATATCGCCAAAATTATTTCCGAAGCGGTGGACCCGTCTGCGAAAATTATATTCGGCGCTTACCACGACAAAGCCATGAAAGCCAATTCGGTAAAGGTTACTTTGATAGCCACCGGTTTTAACGGCGCGTCAGTCGGCAAACCGTCTTCTTCGTTGTCAAATCTTTTTACTGCCAATGACAGCAAGTTTGAGCCGCCGATTTTGAAAGAAAAAACCGGAGAAAAAGAATCCGATGCTCAAAAAAATACAAAATCAAAACCGGTTTTGCAAAAAAAACCGACGGACTTATGGGACATCCCCGCTTTTTTGCGCCGAAAGAGGAAATAATATCCGTTCAGCTATTTTTACAAACCAGCTGTTTTGTTTGTAAAAATAGCATCACTTTAGTTTTTAGTTGTTGACTAGCCCCTCGCGCACTTGACATTAGTATTTTATTAATATATAATAAAAGAATTCCTCATGAGCTCACGGAGAGGGATAAAGGTGCCTTGATTCAAGGATCAAGGCTGTCCGGGGAGTCGCGGCAGCGGCTCCCTTGTTTTTTGTATTTGACATCTCTCCTTATATTTTTTATACTATAAAGCAGTTCCTTTTATTTAATGGAGAAATGGCGTGATAATACGCGGCTTGGAAGTTTTTTTGGCTGATAGGGACGAAAAGGACAAAAAACAGATTAAGACGCAATTAGATATTTTGGTTGGATATCTTACTAATGATGTAAATTATAGCCGAGACGCGTTTAGTTTTGGGCCGCCAGCGTTGCCGGATTGTCCGAGTTGCGTTTCAGAATTAGCTTCCGTTAAGATAATGCATAACGGCAATTCCGATAAGGCATTGTCAGTTCATTCAAAACTTGATTTGTCGCTTAAACTTCTTGGCGGACATATCGGCAATTCAAACGATTCAACTTATTTTTTAAGCTGTGAAAAGAATCCGACCCATCTTTTTGCTTTGAGATTGATAATGTAGTTAATGAAATTTAGTTTATAAATTAGCCAACAAAAGGCGTCTCCAAAGACGCTTTTTATTTAAGCGAGCGCGTGTTATCCACAGAAGAACATTTTGAAAAACCGCTAAAATGTTAAAATGTAATTATATAAACCAATCTGTTAATAACATGCCAGCGAATAGCCCATCCCAAAAGTTAACTGACGGACAAATAAACGTTTCTTTTTCCGAGAACGCACTGAAAATGATGAAGAAGCGTTTTTTATTTGTCCGGGACGATGGTTCGCAGGAGACGCCGGCCGAGATGTTCCGCAGAGTGGCCAGGGCATTGGCTGAAGTTGAGCGTGACTATGGCGCCGATGATAAAATGACAGGTAAATTTGAAGAAGAATTTTTTGAAGTGATGGCGCGCAAAGAGTTTACTCCGGCTGGCCGTACCATTACCAATGCCGGCGCCCCCACTCCCTTAGTGGCTAACTGCATCGTGCTTCCGATTAACGACAATATGGAGAGTATTTTCGGCACTCTGAAAGATGCGGCGCTTCTCCAGCAGGCCGGTTCCGGTTTGGGATTCGCGTTTTCGGAATTGCGGCCGGCCGGCATGCCGACCAAGCGGTCGCGCGGGGTCTCTTCCGGTCCGGTTTCTTTTTTAGGCGTTTATAATCAGGCATTCGGCGTAATTAAACAGCAGGGCCGGCATGGCGCCAATATGGCGATTTTTCGCGTGGACCATCCGGACATTATTGATTTTATCAATTGCAAGCGCGTTGAGGGCCAGTTCCGGAATTTTAACATTTCGGTCGGCTTAACGGACGAATTTATGGAAGCGGTTGTTAATCGTCCGAATGAGTTCTGGTTGGCAACTTGGAATGGAAAAAAGATGAAGCCGCATAAGGTTTTGCGGGCCAAAAACGGCTCGGTAACCGGTTATGAAGAAATAGACATTACCGTTAAAGAATTATTTACTATGATTGTGGACGCCGCCTGGACTAACGGCGAACCGGGAACATTTTTCATTGATACTGCTAATCGCGCCAATCCTTTGCCGCGTTTCAGCGATATTAAGGCGACTAATCCTTGCGGCGAACAGCCGCTTGGCGCTTATGATGTATGCAATCTCGGTTCAATTAATCTTGCGGCTTTTGTCCTTCGACAAGCTCCCGCCGCCGCTGAAGCTAAGTCGGGCAGGCAGGATAAACCAACTGTGAATTGGGATAGGTTGGCGTTTGTAGTCCGCGCCGCCATCCGGATGTTGGACAATGTTATTGACCGGTCTAATTTTCCAGTGCCGAAAGTTACAGAGACAATGAAAGCCAACCGGCGCATCGGGCTTGGAGTAATGGGATTCGCGGATATGCTGTACCGGCTTCGCGTGAAATATGATTCTCCGGAAGGATTCGCGCTCGCGGAAAAAACAATGGCATTCATCCAAAAAGTTAGCGAAGAAATGTCCGAAGAGCTGGCGGAAAGCAAAGGAGTGTTTCCTAATTATAATTTAAGCGTTTTCAGCGACCGGAAAATTAAAAGGCGTAATGCCGCGCTTACCACGGTCGCGCCGACCGGTTCCATATCCATGATGTTTGACACTTCCAGCGGTATTGAGCCGAATTTCGCCCTTCTTTACACCAAGCAGGACAAAGACGGCCACCAGTACCATTATTTGAACGGATATTTTAAAGAAGCGCTGGAAGAATATAAGATTGATTTGGATAAAGTTAAAGACGAGCTGGTAAAAACCGGAAGCATTCAGCGCTTGGTTTGGTTGCCGCAGGAATTGCGGGACGCTTTTGTGGTGTCTATGGATATGTCCGCGGAGGCTCATATTGGCGCGCAGGCGGCGTTCCAAAAAAATGTGGATACTTCAATTTCTAAGACGATTAATTTTCCCAATAGCGCCACTCGCGAGGATGTGGCGCGGGGATATATTATGGCGTGGCGTTCCGGATGCAAGGGTTGTACGGTTTATCGGGAAGGCAGCCGGACAGTCCAGATTTTGAATCTGGGGAATGGCGAAAATATTGCCTCGCCGACGGAATTAGCCGAAGGAACCGAACGGGCGATGGAAAAAATTATCAAAGAAACTCCGAAATTTTCTCCGAAACCGAGGCCGGAAGTGCTTAACGGACAGACCTATAAAGTAAAAACCGGTTACGGAAATCTTTATGTGACGATTAATAATGATGAAAATAACGAGCCATTTGAAATTTTCGCGACTATCGGCAAAAGCGGAGGATTTTTTCAGGAACAAAGTGAAGGAATTTGCCGGTTGATTTCTCTTTCGCTTCGCGCCGGCGTCAGCGTGGACGATATTATTAATGACTTGAAGGGCATCCGCGGGCCGATGCCGGTGATGACCAATAAAGGAACCGTGCTTTCTTTGCCGGACGCCATCGGCCAGATTTTGGATGAACATATGAAGTATCTTCGCGGCGAAGTTCCAAAATTGGCGGGAAAAGAAAGCGAGACACTGGAGGAGCATATGAATAAAGAGGTGTCAGTTTCAGTGGGCGCGCAAAAGAGTTCGCAAATTTCCAAAAGAGCTTTGGCGGATTACGGAATGATGCCGGGCTGTCCGGATTGCGGCAACGCTTTAGAAATGGGCGAGGGCTGTCTGTCCTGCAAGGTGTGCGGGTTTTCCCGATGTACCTAAAAACCGCAATTTGTAAATAAAATAAGAACACGTTATATTTTATTCAGGTCTTTTATATCTGGGGGGGATTGCAATGCGGATTAAGTATTTTATCCCTTTCGCTTTCAGTGTAATATGCTGTGTTGCTGTTTTGTCTTTATTTAGAACATCAGAATTTTCCATATTCCATTATTTTGTTGTTCCATTTGCCTTAATAGGGCTGGGGAATTTGTTAAATGGAATAGCGCTTAACGCCAATAATGGCAAGATGCCCGATATTTGGCAAGAGATTGGTATATAGGAATGCTTTGCGGGCTGAACATGAAAAAATTCACTGCCTACTTACCGGTTCCAGCCGCTATAAATGCCTTTGCGATATTATTGATATAAGAAATAAATTGTTTAGCGCAGGCGATATTTGCTCATTATTAGGCCGTTTAATTGGATTTTCAATTTTCTTGTTTTCTATTTTCTATTTTTAAAATTTGCTCCTTATGCGGGAGCTTTTCTTTTTTCTTAAAATTATTTTATTATAAGAACATTATGGAACCATTGGCGTCTAAAATCAGGCCGAAGAATTTAGAGGAATTTGTCGGGCAGGGGCATCTGGTTGGCAAGGGCAAGCCGTTCAGCATTGCCATCAAGGATAAGCGTTTGTTTTCTTTTATTTTGTGGGGGCCGCCCGGTTCCGGTAAAACTACTTTGGCGCGGATTTACGCAAGAAGTTTCGGGGCGGAACTTTATGAGCTCTCCGCTGTTTCGGCCGGCAAAGAGGATATTAAAAAAATCGTTGATTTGCCGAATCAACAAAAACGGCTGGACTTCCAGCCGAAGA
>Ga0155221_106_pt1 | contig 7473 bp, 11 predicted proteins | sample RifCSPhighO2_02_FD_106189 | JGI IMG/M metagenome (GOLD analysis project Ga0155221, IMG submission 106189) | Candidatus Harrisonbacteria bacterium RIFCSPHIGHO2_02_FULL_42_16 | reverse complement strand
TTGACTGAACGGCAGAAGAAGGATTTGAAATCGCGAAATCCGAAACGGATTCTCAAAATTTTGAAACAGTTGGAAAAAGTTTGGAAAAAGAACCCAAATTTGCGGCTGGGACAATTGATTGGAAATGCAGTTAGCGGGAATGTTTATAACTGTGAAGATGACGAGCTTATTAAGAAGTTGGAAAAATTTTATCGGAAGGGAAAATAATGAAATTCTTGTTAAGCGCGATGCTGTTTATAAAATTTATCAGCTATTCATCAGACAGCGCCAAACCTATTAATTTTCATTTGGAAAGCGGTGAAATTATGTTAATTTCTTGCGCTGAGCTTTTATCTGTAGAGGTTAATAAAGAAGTGCCGTTGCAGAAGACGGGATTGCGAATAGACAAAGAAGGCGTTGCGGTTCTTGTTTCGTCCAAAGAAGAGCAGGAATATTGGAAACGGTTTTTTAATCACAAGGAAGGCATGACTCGCTGTTCTATAATGTAAAAACTCCTGATAGGGAGTTTTTGATTATTCATTTAAATTTAAAATAATCTGTCGGCGGACGGAACTATTTCCTGCCAGTTGAATTCCACTTTGGCGATTTCCTGCCCGTAATTAGTCGGCACTAAAAGATGGCCCTGCTTCAGTCCAAGTTCATATAAATCCTTAGTGAGCTTTACGTCTTGCAGGCAATAATTTTTTAAATCTTCCAGCCGGCCTTCTTTGTAGAATTTAATCGCTTCCAGTCCGTGGGCGCTTTTTCCGACTTTCAGATTGGTCTGCGCCAGCCAGTCCAGGCCGACGCGATGGCCGAGTTTTGCTTCAATATCGTCAAGAATATCAATGCTTTCTATCGCTTTCAGGTTGAAATTCATATATTTATTTAAAATCGGTATGTCAAAGCGGTTAGAGCTGAACCCGATAATCAGCCCGGCGGTTTTTAAGAGCGATGATAATTTATCCAATTCGTCTTCAAAAAAAGACAAATAGGCGTTTTGATTGTAAGAATAAGCGCCGACAAAAGAAATTTCCAAATCCAATAAGCGGGATTGCCCGCCGACATCCGCGAAAGTATTTTTGGTTTCTATGTCTAATACTATTTTATCCATCCCTCACCCTTGAGGGATTGCAAAGCGGGCGCAATCCTTCATATTACTTTTATGACCTTTTATTGCTGTAGGCATAGTTATTTGATATAAATTCGGCTTTGAAAATTACCCATCCCTCACCCTTGAAGGATTGCAAAGCGGGCGCAATCCTTCATATTACTTTTGTGACCTTTTGTTGCTATAAGCATAGTTATTTGATATAAATTCGGCTTTGAAAACTACTCATCCTTCAAGGGTGAGGGATTATACATGCCGGTCGGCAACTTTTGATGCCGCGTAGCTTTCCGGCTTGGTTTTAACTTCAAAATTATTGGCGCGGATTGCTCCGACCAATTCTTGAATCATAGAACGGGTTTCGCCGTTTTCGCCGACATCCACGTGAATTTCAAAATCGCATTTTTCTAATCCGGCATTTTTCAATAAGACCGCCAGTTCTTTGCTTAGGTCAATGGATAGCAGGACTTCTTTCCAGATTCTGTCCCGCAGGGTCTGAATTTTTGTTAATTCTATATGCCGCCAAAAATACCTGCCGCCGTTCCCGACGCGGTGAATGACGATAGCCGTCACAAAATCCGCTTTACCGCCGGCTCGCCTTTCGGAATCAGTGCCGACGATGATTTTATATTTGCGATTGGGGTCAACATCAATAAAGTCCGAAATTGCCCGGATGATTTGCTGGGAATCCAGTTTAAGCCCGAAAGAGCTGTTAAATAGCGACTTGTCCATTATAGTTGATAGAGTATTATTTTTTTGGAATTTAGTCAAATCTTTGTATTGTGTAACCCCAATTATATTTGCTATGGCAAATATAATTGGGGCTTGGGAAGAGAAGAAGAGAATAGGTTTTTAAGTTATGATTAAAATATGAAAAAATATTATTTTGATTACGCAGCCGGAACGCCGCTGGACCCGCGGGTGGAAAAGGCAATGAAGCCGTACTGGTCGGAAAAATTCGGCAATCCAGGAGCTTTACATTGGTTTGGGCAGGAAGCGTCGGCGGCGGTTTTTCGGGCTCGGGACACGATTGCCAAAGCGCTCGGATGCAATTATCGGGAAATAATTTTTACCAGTTCGGCGACTGAAAGTAATAATCTTGCTCTGAGAGGCGTGATTAAAAATTTTAAGATTTTAAGATTTCAAGATTGCAAGATTGAAAATGATAAGAAAAATAATTTTGCAATTAGCAATTTGCAATTAGCAATTAAACCAAAAATCATAGTTTCGGCTATTGAGCATGATTCTATTTTAGAAACCGCGCGCGACCTTGAAAGAAAAGGAGTAGAAGTAATTTATTTGCCGGTAGATAAAAACGGCATGGTAGATTTAAAAAAGCTGAAAGAATCGCTGGATGAACGGACAATTTTAGTTTCGGTGATGTATGCGAATAATGAAGTTGGGACAATAGAGCCGATTTTTGAAATCGCAAAGATTATTAGCGATTTCAAAAAGGGTAAAGGGGAAAGCCAAAAGAGTAAGGGAAAATTCGATAATCTCTACCCCCTACCCCCTACCTCATACCCTTTATTTCATACCGACGCCGTCCAAGCATTCAATTATTTAAATTGTAATGTCAATGATTTGGGGGTAGATTTAATGACTTTGTCGGCGCAAAAAATTTATGGGCCGAAAGGCGTCGGGTTACTTTATGTTAAGGGTTTAGGGTTTAGGGTAAAGGGTTTAGAAAATCAAAACAAAAAAAATAATCTATACCCTAACCCCTATACCCTATACCCTTTGATAACTGGCGGCAGCCAGCAAGAATACGGTTTGCGGGGCGGGACGGAAAATGTGCCGGCAATTGCCGGATTTGGAAAGGCGGTAGAATTGGTTGAGCAATCACGCCAAAAAGAAAATAAGCGATTGCGGAAATTGCAGGAATATTTTTTGGCAAAAATGAAAAAAATCGCGCCGGACGCGAAATTAAACGGCTCGCCGATCGGGTCAAATCGGATTTCGAATAATTTGAATTTTTATTTCTTGCCCGATCGCGGGAGTGGTTTAGGGTCGGCGCAGGATTTGATGATAAAACTGGACTTGGCGGGTTTCGCGGTTTCTCCGGGCGCGGCTTGCACTGCCCGCACTTGCCGACCGTCGCATGTTTTAAAAGCACTCGGCTATTCGGATGAACGCGCCACCGGCAGTTTGCGATTTACTTTTGGCCGGCCGACTACCAAAACCGAAGTTGATAAATTATTGAAAGTAATATACAATTTGTTACTAAAGTGAAATTCCTGGTGGTTGACCAGAATTTTTAGGTTTGGTATTATTTAGTATATGAGTAAACAAGCGATATTAGAAAAAATTGAACAAAGAATTAAAGTGGTCGGTGGCCGCCAGCCAGCCGTAACCTTATCATTGCAAGATTGGCAGTTAGTTGAAGATATGATTTTAGAGCTTTCTTCTTCAAAACTCTTGAAGAGCATTGAGAAAAGCCGAAAAGATTACGAAAATAAAAAGGGCATTGTTTATCAACCGAAAGTTTTTTGATAAGTAATTTTTTATGTATAAAATTGTTTTGAGTCCACGGGCTCAAAAAGAATTATTAAAATTAGAGCGTCCGATAAGGCAAAGTGTCGATCGGGCGCTTTTAAAATTGCAGGAAAATTCTTTTGTTACCAACTTCAAATTTTTAAAAGATAAACGCTTGGCTGATTTTAGAATTAGGGTGGGGAATTATCGGATTTTATATGACATTTATAAAAATGATAATGTTATTTATATTTTAAGGATTGGCCACCGAAAAGATATTTATCGTTAGTTTAAAATCATGAGGGGTCATTTATCAAAATCGAAGTTGACAAGTTACTTTTAAGTTATAAGATTATGTTATAATGTTAAATGTAATAAAAAGTCGATAAAAGTTATAATTTTATGAAAAAATTAATTATAAACAGTATTATAATAACCAGTTTAGTCGCGAATGGGAGTTTGTTGGCGTTAGCCCAAGAAGTGGATTTGACGAGCTCGCCACAAGTGGATTCGGTTAAATCGGCGGTAAGGTATAAAGCGGTGGAAACGCGCGAGGCAGTGAAAACCGAAGCACAAAAGTTGCGGGACGTTGAGGAGCGCAGCAGCGATGTTATGCGCGCGAAAACCACCGAGGTGAAGGAGGCGGCCAGCGAGAGAGTTGGTGAAATTCGTGAAGCGGCAAAAATGCAGGTGGACGCGGCGCGTGACATTGCCCGCGAGCAAAAAGCGGAATTTAGTAAAAAAGCCGCGGAAAATCGGACGGAACTTAAAACAAAAATGGAAGAACGGCGAAAAGATGCCGAAGAGCGCCGCGTTGAATTAAAAACAAAATTGGAAGAGCGCAAAGCGGAAGTAGAAAAGAAACGTGAAGAACAGAAAACTGAATTTAAAGAAAAGCTGCAGAAAGTCCGGGATGAAAAAAAGAAACAGGCGCTGGAGCGGCTGGACAAAAAATTCTACGATTTAAATCAGAAATTAGCTAATCATTGGCTGGACGCGCTAAAGCGTTTTGAAGAATTGCTGGTAAAATTATCAGCCCGCGCCGATAAAGCGGAAACAGCCGGACGGGATGTGTCGGCAACGCGAACCGCGGTACAGCGGGCGAACGCCGCTATTGGCGTGGCGCAAGTTGCCTTGGAGAATCAGCTGGCGAAAACTTACGTTTTTGAAGTGCCCGAACAAGAGGGCGAACTTCGTTCAGAAGCGGATAAGCCGAGGGTCGCTTTGGCAAGGGATTTAAATGCTTTAAAACAAGGAGAGATTCGCGCCGCCCATCAAGCGGTAGTGGACGCGATTACCGCGCTTAAGGGCGTTCCGGATGCTGATAAAGTAAATGACAGTGGCGAGGTAGAAAACAGCGATGATAAAGATGGCAATAATAGTAATTAAGTAATTGGGTAAATAAGTAATTATGAAAAAACAAACATTAAATCAACGGGGCGGGGCTTGGGTTTGGGTATTAGTCGCAGTGGCGGCTGTCGCGGCTGTTTGGGTATGGTATTCCGCTAAGGCGCCGGAAGTTGCCGGTCCGCCATTAAGCAATCAGGATACTACGGATGTGCTTGAGGAGGAGCTTCGGGTAACTGATTTAGGAGATGTAGACGCAGAAATGCAGGTGTTAGAAGAAGATTTGCAGGCATTATAAAATTTTAATTCGGCTATTATTGATTTGTCGGTTGAAATTATTTTAATTAAAATTTTAATAAATAAATTAAAGACCGTCTTGATATCCATTGAGGCGGTTTTTGATTTTTTGTCATGGGTTTCATTCCCTTAAAAGGCGGGCAGGCGCTCGAATGAGTTATGTGAATTTTTATGCACCCAATTGACAAAAAGATTTTTTTAAATTAGAATCTTGTTAGCAGATATAAATAGATAATAGGAGATGGTAATGGGAAGATGGGATAAGGGATTGATTTTAATTTTTGACCTTGACGATACCTTAATGTGGACAGAGTATCTCTATAGCTTGGCTTTTTTAGAATACTCAAAATTGTTAATTGAAATTTTTCAGCGCCGTTTGCCTTATATAGGAAGCATCGCCAAAAGGTCTGAAGAAATTTCTCATGATAAAATAAAAGAAATTAATTTGGCAACTGGCCAGCCATACGGATTTTCTATGAATCGATATCCGGATACTCTGGTGGCTTCTTATAAAGAGCTTTGTGACAACGGTTTTGGAACTTATGACGAAAAAATTGCCGCACAGATTCGAAATATCGGTATGATGGTTTTTGACGGGGTCAAGATTGAGGAAGCGGGTTTAGTGCCGGGGGCTGAAAATACCCTTTCTTTACTTAGGAGAAAAGCTTATTTAATTTTAGTTACTAAAGGAGATAAGGAAGTTCAGGAAATTAAAATAAAAGCCCTGAATTTGGAACGATGGTTTTCAGAAATCCGGATTGTGAGTAATAAAACAAAAGAATCCTTTTTGGAATTTAGAGAAAGATTTCCTGATAGTTTGGTTTATAGTATCGGTAATTCTTTCTCTTCTGATATAAAGTCAGCACTGGATGCAGGACTCGCCGGGATTTTTATTCCTTGTTACACCTGGAAAGCAGAGAGTATTGACTATAGCAGTTTGACTCCAGAACAACTGCGAAATTTTATAAGATTGAAAAAAATAGAAGAATTGCCAGCAGTTTTCAGTGACATTATCTAAGACAGCCGCCAACTTGTTTGGCGGTTTTTAATTTTTATCTTCTCTAATTAGATTGAATGGTTGAATAGTTAAAATAAATTAAATAAATTTACTGTCAATCATATTTAGCTTGGTTCTAATATTAGAACCAAGCTAAGCATTTGCAATTTTTCTTTAAGCATGTTAATTTGTTATCAGATTTGAAAGTTAAGAACATTGAAAAGAGGAGGCGAGAATGGAATGGAAAGAGGTTTTTACGGCGAAGCAGAAAGAGAAATTAATTGTCTTTGTTGTAAAGGAATTAGAGATTTTTCTGAAATGGGCAGGCGATAGAAAATTTACCGAAGAGATGGAAATAGCCGGGCAGTACGGTTTTTGCGACAAATTGGTTTTGCGGAAAGGGGTTTTAATGGAGAAAAAGTATTACTCTTGCGATGGCGAAAAAGTTTATTATAGAACCGTTGAGGTTAATAATTACTTCACAATAGTAGAACGACATAAAGTAAGCATTAAACTTTTAAATACGGTTCGGGAAAAAATAGAAGCATTTCAAAATAAAGTTTCTCAACAGCAAGGTGAAAATACTTCAGTTTTAGAAGAATTGAGAAGATTGGTACGAAATCAGGAATTAAATGATTTGATTAAGGATATCCAATTATTTATTCCGCCGTTTGGTCTTGGCGATAAATTAATTTTAACAAAGCGCGGTTTAGAGGAAGTTCAGTGGATTGGGGGGAACCAGAGCCGATTAGTGACAGAAAAAGATTGGCCGGTTATCGTGTCTAAATATTCATTAACCGCTCAATATCTTTTAGAATGGCGAAAGCGAATAGAGCATCAATAATTTTATAAAAAGAAAAAAGCTCGATCAATCGAGCTTTTTATTATAAAATGAAATTGTGATTTTACGGTAGATGAATGTTATACGGTGGACGAATGATACCGGGCGGGGCACATTCTTCGCAAATATATTTATCATATTTTTGGCTTTTACGTTTTTCGACTCCGCCGCAGAATTCTTCCGGTAATTTTTTTCGGCATACGGGGCATTTTTCCCAATCATCAGGATGGCGATTTTCACAATAGCTGAGATTGAAAAATGTAGTATGATGAGTAAGTTTTTGGCAGACATCACAATATTTTTCAGGCATCTTTTATTACCTTTTTAATAGTTCTATAAGAAGTTTACATCAATCATTTTTTGATGTCAAATTTTTGTACTGGTTCATATGATAGTGTCCAGTTAGGGACCTACAAAATCTCATGAAAG
>Ga0155221_122_pt2 | contig 18963 bp, 16 predicted proteins | sample RifCSPhighO2_02_FD_106189 | JGI IMG/M metagenome (GOLD analysis project Ga0155221, IMG submission 106189) | Candidatus Harrisonbacteria bacterium RIFCSPHIGHO2_02_FULL_42_16 | reverse complement strand
AGTTGGAGTTGGAGTTGGAGTTGGAGTTGGAGTTGGAGTTGGAGTTGGAGTTGGAGTTGGAGTTGGAGTTGGAGTTGGAGTTGGCGTGGTAGGAGCTGAAGCAGACGTAGCAGGAGCAACTGACGTCCCTTCTTCAGAAGTCGCAGTCATCCACTGGCCAGGATTAAAATTTTCCGTAAGAGTGGCGTCTTTGCCAGAAGTCAAACCAGTTACCGAAGGAGAAGAAACACTGTCATAGCCCCATTGATACGTTCCGGTTGCAGCAGCTTTTATATCACACTTCAAAGACAATTGTTTAGAATATCCTTTAGTAATCACCAGGCCAGTGCCGTCAAAATTAAATGGAATTGATTTTGCGGTAGCCGTTGGATTAATAACATTACTGCCGGTGTTCAAAGCCGTTGAACTATCATAGAGTTTACAATTATATAAATCAGTCGCATTACCACCATTAGAAACGCCATATTTTAACGGCAAAGAGGTTATCTTCAAATCTTCAAGAGAATTATTGGTATCTAAAATATATCTAGCAAACTCAAACTGCTGGGTACCAGCAATCACGGTTTGGGCGGCCGGCACGGTAGAAACACCAATAGTCAAAGCTGGACTAGCTACCGGTGAAGTAACAGCTGTTGCCGCAGTCATCAATTGGCCGCTACTGCCGCGTCCTAATACAGTAACTGGTTGCCCAGAAATTAAACTAACAATCGACGGGGATTTCATTGAATCATAGCCCCATTGATAAGAACCAGATGCACCAGAATACAAATTGCATTTTAAAGATAATTCTTTTATAGAGCCCTTCAAAATATTTAATCCTCCTCCGTCAAGGGTAAAGTTTATCGCTTGGCCGCTTGTTGTCGGATGCACAACATTGTTGCCGGTAGTTAACGCCTTAGAGCCGTCGTAAAGCTTGCAATTAGTAAGATCAATTGCTCTGCCGGATAAATATTTATACGCCAAAGGCATAGATATCAATTTCAAATCATCCCCGGAGTTAGATGCATCAAAAATATACCTGGCAAATTCAAGCTCATAAGTACCAGCAATCACGGTTTGGGCGGCCGGTGTGCTGGAAACACTGATAGTAAGAAGGCCTCCGGCGCAAGCACCATTAGTACAGCCTTTCGGACAAGTAACCGTCTCAAACTTCCTTTGCCCGCTTTCGCAGTAAAATTCTGAAAGAGATGCAATACCAGTAACCGAATCTAAAGTGCAAGAATCTTCATATTGAGTATTGGGAAAATCTGACACCACTACGTAACCTGCTTGGCTATAATTTCTACCGCCATCTGTATCGGTGCAAATAGTTGAAGATACGGCCGCGAGTAAATTATCTTTATTTTCAAAACCTAATCCTGAATTATCCCCAAACCACACTAACGCAATCAATCCAAGCCCCGTCATAGCCCCTAATGCTATAACTGCTATTGATACACTTCCGCGAATTTTATAATTTATATTTTTCATTTTTCGCTTCTTTCTCCTCATAATACCCCCCCCCGCAGAAAGTCAATTCCCCAAGTTATCCACAATCAAAAATCACTCCAAATGGGACACAGTGCCTCTCGGTCCCTCGATAAAAAATATTGATGGCGCGGTGAATGGGATTTGAACCCACGATCTCCTCCGTGCACGAATCCACTACTTTCGTAATGGCGTGGACTATATCTTCGTCCTACCTAAATTAGGGTTAGACGCTCTGGTATCTAGTCTCTACGGAGCCCCCGCTAAACGAGGTTCCCACGGTATTACCATAAATAAATTTTATTAAAGGCTTCACCGTTATCCCAGAATGTTCATCCTAAAGTTTCCATTAGGAGCTGCAGTTATCTACAGGGAGGCGCTTTAGGCCGCTAAGCTACCACCGCATTTAAATATTTTTCAAAAACTTTCCTTTTTCTTATTAAGTATAAGTTATTATCTAAACTTTTGTAAAGAAACTTGTAAAGGCCCAAACTATCGCTAATTGAAAAATTTAATCTATAACCTCTTGAATAGTACAAAGTCCCACCCCTAACTATATGATATTTTGTTAAATTGCGCTTTAATTGTTCCAAAAATTTCTTAGTTCCGGAAGTAAAACCGGAAAAAATTAATCTATTCTTATTAATTCTATCTTTCTTTTTATATATGCCGGTAGTTACATGGCCATCGCCATCAAAATAGCCACGAACAAAATGCTGGAAACATTGTTGGGGTATTTCTGGATATACCAATTTTTTACTTTTATTGGGCGTGAAACCGAGCTTACTCAAATCACAAAACATAATTTTACTGCCTATCTGAATACGGAAAGAATTTTTATGATTTTCTTTCTTACTTTTACGCTCACTAATTTTATGGTCACTACCAAGTATTGCTCTAATTTTTTCTATAATATCTTTATCGCAAGAAGTAAATTCAATATAGTGATTTCCTCGTTTACCTAAAGTTAAATTCCCATCTGCGGCAAAAAATCCTAAAACATATGCCATTTCCGGCGTCCACTTCTTAAATAAATTTTCATTCTTGGTTTTAAAAATTGGCATTACTCCTGAATCAAATTCAATTCCTTAAACGATCTTTCGTATCTGCCCACTACTTCCCGCGCTTCGTCTTGAGTAATTTCAAATGACGGGTCATTAACAATTTTATCCCTTATTTCATGAGCTATTTTTATTTCCTCTAAATTAGGGAGCTGGGCGGCAGTAAGAAATTCCAATTTATCTTCCATCTCCCTGCCCAAATAGCCGGACATTTTAAGGATTTCGTTCAGAATCAAGTCCGAATCTAAAATTGCCTTTTTCCAATTACCGGCTTCGTTGGACGCAAGCATTTTTTGTATCTGTTTCCAGGCCATAAGCGTCCGATGACGATAAGTATGCCCCATTCCCAAAGTATCCAGATATTGTTCTCTTTTAATTCCAAAATAATTAGCTTTATTAACTATATAAATAATGCCCCAAATAAATAAGGCGCTGAAAATCAAAGAAACAATCTGCAGCCACCACAAATTAGGCGCCAGATAGCCGCCAAAAAAATCTCTGGCGTCATATAAGGTTTTTAAAACAACATTATCCATCCCTCACCCTTAAAGGACCGCAGTGTGGCTGCGATATCCCGGCATTAATTTAAGACCTTTAGTTAAGATTGCTTCTTTTAGAAATTTCATATTTATAGTAATTTTTCAGTCCCTCACCCTTAAAGCACTCCAATTTTTACGACGTTATCATTAAGGCATTATAAAACTTCAATTTCTTAATTTGCATCCTAACCAATTATTTTAGAAAAAATTGATTAGCCGTTGCAGTGCTTTAAGGGTGAGGGATTATAATTGTTCGTAATATCGCCCGATGCCTAAAATATCCGCCTCCCGCCAATGCCGGCCGATTAACTGAAAACCGACTGGCAAGCCCGCCTTTGCTTTTATCGGAATAGCTACGGCGGGCAAGCCGGCAAGATTCGCCGGAATGGTGAAAATATCAGAAAGGTACATAGAAAGCGGGTCGCTGGTTTTTTCTCCAATTTTAAAAGCTGGCGTAGGCGTAACCGGCGCGAGAATAACATCCACTTCCCTAAACGCTTCGTCAAAATCCTGAGCTATCAAACGGCGAACTTTCTGCGCTTTGGCGTAATAGGCCTCATAATATCCGGAAGAAAGAACAAAAGTTCCCAAAAGAATCCTCCGCTTTGCTTCCGCCCCAAATCCCGATTCCCGGTCTTTCTTATATAATTCTAACAAGTTATCGGCTTTCTGTCTCGTTCCGTATCTTATGCCGTCAAATCTTTCCAAATTGGAACTGACTTCCGCCGGCATAATAATGTAATAGCAGGAAAGCGCGTATTTAGTATGGGGCAAGCTGGTTTTCTGGACTTTTACTCCCAAACTTTTAATACTGCTTATTGCTTCCTCAATCTTAGCCGCAACTTCTTTATCCAGCCCGTCTATAAAATATTCATCAGGAATTCCAACTCTTAATTTTTTAACATCTTCAAGTTTTGGATTTAATAAATCCTCGCCGTAGTCACGAGCTTGTGGTGAGCTTGTCGAATCCATCGCATCCTGGCCGGCAATTTCCTTAAATAAAATCGCCGCGTCTTCCACGGTCTTCGTAATCGGACCAATTTGGTCCAAACTGGAAGCCATCGCAATCAAACCATAACGGGAAACCGCGCCGTAAGTCGGCTTTAATCCGACCGCGCCGCAAAAAGCCGCCGGCTGGCGGATGGAGCCGCCGGTATCCGAACCAAGCGCCGCCACGGCCAAATGCGCCGCCACGGCCGCCGCCGAACCGCCGGACGAACCGCCCGGCACTCGCGATAAATCATGCGGATTTTTGGTTTTTTGAAAAGCGGAGTTTTCCGTTGAAGAGCCCATCGCGAATTCATCCATATTGGTTTTTCCCAAAAACACCGCGCCGGCATTTTTAAGTTTTTTAATAACTGCCGCGTCATAGCTAGCTTTATAATTTTCCAAAATTTTGGAGGCGGCGGTTGCCGGCAATCCCTCAATCAAAATATTATCTTTTATTGCCAACGGCGCGCCGGCTAAAACATTCAGCGGCTCGCCTTTTGCTATTTTCAAATCCGCGGCTTCCGCCTGGCAAACCGCCTCATCTTTATGCAAACTCAAATAAGCGCCGATTTCTTTGTCTTTTTTTTCTATCCAGCCAAAAAACGCCTGCGTCATTTCCAGAGCGGAAAATTCTTTCTTTAACAAGCCGTCATGGAACTTCTTTATAGTTAATGAGTGTAATGAGACATGAGACATGTTATTTTTCAAAAGATTTAAGGAATCCAAATAATAATCTTCCTACGTCTCCGCGTAAGGACATTAATTGATTATATCCGTGCTCATCAATGTATTTAAGATTTAGCGACAAATCTATATAGTACTCCAATTCGTTCAATGAACCGCGGGCAATATAATAAAATTGAATTTTGTCTTTAGTGGTTCTTCTGCCGTAACCCTCAACTATATTCACAACTACAGACACCGCGCGCCGTCTCATCTGTGATATTAAGCCAAATAACTCCTCTTTAGGGAATTTTTTAGTAATTTTATAAACCAACAAAACTAATTCATCTGCCTTTTTATACACATTTAATTTTTTATAACCCGGTTCGTATACCATGTCGCATGTCTCATTTAACTTTTCTACTCAAAAATGGGCGGTGTTTTTAGATACCCATTTTTTGTTTCCGGAAATTGTTCCGGGCCCCTGCCAGTATCGTCAGTTTTGCCCAACTCATCTTCTCTTAATACATTTTTTAATTCGGTTCCGCCAGCCATCGGCTCTATTCCATCAGTATTCACGACTTGGAGTTCTTTAAAATAATCCAAAACTGCCCCCAAATCCTTTTGAATTTTTTCTTCTTCTTCCGCTTTTAATTCAATTCGCGCCAACTCCGCCAAATTTTCTAAAAGTTTTTTATTAATTTCCGCCATATATCCAGTATATTAAAATTTCTCTAAAAACAAAAAGGGGCTCTTTATGAGAGCCCCCGGTGTCTTAGAGGAGTGAGTTCAGCCGACTTCGGGTTTCAGGACTTGTGGTCCAACTTCGCATCCAGTACTTTTTTGAAGTGGCGATATCGGATTTCCAAAAGGTCCAACAACTTATTCAGTGTCTGACGGTAACGGGACGATTTGTCTTGAGCGACGTACACGTCAAAACCGTCGTACTCCTCCCGAGCCTTGCGATATAAGTACCAGTCAATATCACGCATGATATTGCTGGATATCTTCCTCTCGCCAAAGCCCAACCAGGCGCGAGCTTCCAGTTTTTCCAGCGTCGCTGAAACTAGATTGTAGGGGTACCCTTCAATCTCCGCCCGACCTATTTCCTTGCCGTTCTGAATCGCCTTGACCAAGTTGCTCAATCCGCGATATTCCCCAATCTGAGAAATCGCAAAGTATTCCAGCATTTCCTCAGACACCTGCGTCGGCACATTCATCTCTCCGTACACGCCCGAGACGAATCCCAAAATTTCCAGAGTATTCGTCAAGTCCGTTTCCTCCAGCGCCGCCGCCTGTCTGACCGGCGCCAACGACAGCGCGCCTAACATCGCCAGCATCACAATCTTTTTCATTTTCTTCTCCCAAACCGGCATTTTCCTGCCGATTTTAAACTATTTACATTGTACCATACCAAATCTATCTTGTCAACCCCCACACCTAATTTTTAGGTGTGGGGGTCAATAGTTTCAGAAACTCTTCTTCCGCCAAAATTTTTATCCCCAATCGCTTCGCTCTTTCCAGCTTAGAGCCCGGCTCAAAGCCCGCTACTACATAAGTCGTGTTTTTAGAAACCGATTCATTGACGTCGCCGCCCAAAGCCCTGATTTTTTCTTTTGCCTGCGCCCGCGACATAGAACCCAAGCCGCCGGTCAAAACAAAAATTTTTCCTTTTAATTTATTACTTGTCTCATGTCTCTTTTCAACTTTTAACTGAATACCCGCCCTTTCCAGTTTTTCCAGCAACCGCTGATTCTTTTTATCCTGAAACCAATCATAAATACTCTGCGCCATTTTCGGCCCGATATCGGGAATTTCTTCTAGAATGTCTAATGTGACACGAAACATGAGTTCGATTAACAATTTAATGGATAATGAGACATGTTGCTTGTCTCTATTCAGCTTTTCTACTATGTACCGCGCTAAAAGCGCGGCAGTTTCCTCACCTATATGCAAAATCCCCAAGCTGTAAATAAATCTCGGCAAACTTATTATTTTTTTCACATTCACCTCTTGTACTATGTTTTGAGCGGACTTTTCGCCGAACCGTTCCAATACCGCGATATCGCCCTCTTTCAGCTCAAAAATATCCGCCGCATCGCTGATTAAGCCCTCGTCCAAAAAACGGTCAATAATTTTCGGCCCCAAACCTTCCAGATTAAACGCTCCGCGCGAAACAAAATGATAAAGCTGTTCCCGATGACGGGCGCCGCAATTTTTATTACTACATTTATAAGCCACCCCATCTCGCACCGCCGGCGAACCGTCCACCGGGCATTTTTTCGGCATTTCAAATTCTTTGGTTCCGCGCGGACGCAAGTCCTTTAAAACCTTAATTATTTTTGGAATTACATCTCCGGCGCGGCTCACGATTACCGTATCGCCCACCCGAACATCCAGCCGCTTGATTTCGTCGGCATTATGCAAAGTCGCGTGGGTAATGGTGATACCGCCGACCGGCGCCGGCTTCAATACCGCCACCGGCGTCAGCGCGCCGGTTCTCCCCACTTGAATCTTGATATCTTCCACTATAGTAGTTGCCTCTCTGGCGGCAAACTTATAAGCAATAGCGGCGCGGGGCGCTTTGCCGATAACGCCGGCATCCTCAAAAATTTTATTGTTATTAACAATAATCACTACGCCGTCCACCTCGTACGGCAATTTATCCCGATGCCTTGCCCAATAATCGCGGAATTTAAAAACCTCTTCCAGTGAAACAGCCGGCTTATTATGCGGATTAATTTTAAATCCCAGTTTTTTTAAAATTTCATGCTCTTCTTCATGGAATTTCTGCCCTAAATCAGTCGTTATGTCATAAGCGAAAGAATCCAGTTTTCGGCCGGCGATAACTTTCGGGTCCAGCTGGCGGATAGAACCGGCGGCGATATTCCGCGGATTGGCGTAAATTTTTTCTCCTTTTTCTTTCTGTTCCCTGTTAATCCTTTCAAATTCTTTTTTTGTCAAAAAAACCTCTCCGCGGACAATTAGTTTACTAGGAAATGCAGAATGGGACATGAATTTCTTACTTGTCTCTTGTCTCTTGTCTCTTGTTTCTTGTTTCTTGTTTCTTATCTCTTGTCTGCCCTGAGCCGCGCCGAAAGGTCGCTTGTCGCTTGTCTCTTGTCGCTTTTCTACATTCAACTTCAACGGAATAGCTTCCACTGTTTTCAAATTCTGCGTTACGTCTTCGCCAATTTGGCCGTCGCCGCGAGTGGAACCGCGGACAAAAATCCCATTTTCGTACTCCAGCTCAATCGCCAAACCGTCCAATTTCAACTCACAATAAAATGAGGCGCTCGCCGAACCTCTTTCCTCAACCCGCTTCGCTCGTCCAGCGACTCGCTCGCTTGTCCTCACCGCTCGGTCCGACGATATATCGGACACCCTGCCTCGCGGTTGCGGAGGTTTCGAAAAAGGTGTTTCGGCTCGCTGAATTACTAGGTAGCCAAGGTAATTCTCCACTCGCTTCAGCCAATCCCGCATGTCTTCTTCGGAAAAAGCGTCGTTAAAAGAAAGCATCGGCGTTTCGCGCCGAACTTTCTGAAATTCTTTAAGCGGCTGACCCCCCACCCTTTGCGTCGGCGAATCCGCAGTGATTAAATCCGGCCACTGCTGTTCCAAATCAAATAATTCCTTTTTCAAAGAATCCAAAGCGGCGTCGGAAATTTCTTGCTTATCTAAAACATGATACAAATAGCGGTGATGATTGATTTCTTTCCGCAATTTTTCCATTCTATCCTTTGCGGCTCTCTTATCCAATTTTTTTTCCATATTAAAAAATTACAAATTAATCTCAAAAGCGCGGGAAACTTTTCCAGAAACGCCTTTTGACTCTATAATCAAAATATCGTCGTCTTTTTTGTTGCAGGCAACTACATATTTAGAACCATTAGAAAGCTGTCCCTCCAATGAATCTACATCAAGACAACCAGCCCCGATTCTAAATTTTTCATAAAGCGCTCTTTCCAAACCGGAGTCGGCGGCAAACACTGCTTTAGCGGAATTTATGATATCCGCGGACTGCCGAATTTGATACAGCATCAAAAGCCCGGCAATAGTAGTCGCCCCCAGAATAGTTCCGGAAAGAGCCAAAACAGTTATAAGCATCACCTGACCGCTTGAATGTAGCCATTTGTAAGCTATTCGCATACTATTTGTAGATTCGGATGTTATTTGTGGGTTTGGATCGCTATTGTTTTTATCTCGGCAGGATTTCCCGAATTTTATTCCAAATATTTCCAATATCAAATCCGGTGCCGTTGCCGCCGTTGCCGCCGGTGCCCCCAGTACCGCCCGTGTCACCGGTTCCGCCGGTGCCGCCGGTTCCGCCAACGCCGCCAGTATCGCCAGTTTCATCAGCGCCGTTAGTATCCGTAGGAGGCGGAGTAACTTCTTGAACAAAATCAGCCGATACTGATTTATTGCCGTCCATGGATAATACGCAAGGATTAGCGCCGTCAGAACAGTCATTGCCCCAACCCATAAATTTCCACCCGGCATCCGGAATCGCCCTTAAACTTACTATTGTCTTATATAAAAACTCTTCTCGGCAATCATCTCTGCAATCAATTCCGACTGGCTCACTAACTACTTTTCCAAAACTTGGCAAGAAAATCTGCAAATTAAACGGCCCCAAGACCCTAACTCTTATGCTATCGCTAACTCCTGCAAATTGATGAAAACAACCCAATGAATAGGTTTGGGAGAAGTTTAAAGCATCCGTAGATTCTACGCCATTTAATCCAGTTTTTATCCACAACTGTCCGCCAGATACCTCGCATTTATCAGCATAAAGTCCTTCCCACCAAATCTTTACCCTCTCACCTTTTGGAATATTAACAGCTCGAACGCCATCATAATCAATAAACTCGCCGTCAATTTTTTTATTATTTAAATCTAAAATATAAAAATTAGATATTTGCGGCCTTACATAAGCCGTCGCGCTATCCGAAAGCCCGGAAACTAATCCCGGAAATTGGCAGGTTAAAGAATAAGTTTTGTGAGGGGCTATATTGCCTTTTGCTTCGCCGTCAAGGCCAAACCAATTACTGGACGGAACGCAATTAGTCGCGCCGTCTGCTTTCCAAGTCAAAATGACTGTTCCGTTATTAGTAACCTCTTTAGGCCCGTCTAAACCATCAATTTTTACATCAACGGAATAATTAATGGTTTGGTAAGTTAAGTAACTTGTTGTAAATGGTATGCCACAACGCCCATTCCAACATACATTGTCGGTGAAAGAAACCTGTTCCGGCCTATTGACTGCTTTCCAAAAAGCATAGTGAACATTTCCGGTTGCGTCAGCGGCCGATGTTCCCGTCGCGCAACTTTTTACCCAATACTCATCGCCGCCATTCGGAAAAATGCCGTAGCAATTATATATAAAATATCCCCTTCCCCAATTTAGAGTGTTTTTTTGCTGGTATCCATTTTTACCAAGGCAATTTTTTAAAGATGCCATTGTCGCGTCTTGCGCGCTTCCTTTGTCGGAAAAAATCGTTCCCGCCCCGTCTCCGAACATAACACACTTATTAAAAAGAGAAGAGTAAGTAAAAATCTGGCTCTTATAAATTGTCGCCGACGATTGCGCTTCCGTATTGCTGGCATAAAAAAATCCGTAAACGGCAATTAAAAAGATAAGGGCGAATTTATTGATTCTAAAAATTTTATTTAACATAATAATTTCTATATTTTATCGGGAGATTATCAAAGAGTCCGCAGTTAATTCCTCTGTTTCTAAAACATTCTGGGCAGCGATAACGGTAATTTTATCTCCCGGCTTTATCTCATTAAACGCCATTTTGCGTTCCATTATTTTATCACCGTTAGAATAAAGCAAAATAATGCTTGTATCGCCGGAAACAGCGACCTTATAGTCCTTTTTATTGGTCGGCGCCGGCTTATTATCGGAAAAATTAGCCCTGGCCGGAACATCGGCCGTTACTTCCAAGGTATTATTTTTAACACTCAAGACCTCTCCAACGATATTTCTTATTCCCAATTCTTCAAGCGCCTTAGCCGCCTTATTATTAAGATAAGCGTTGTGTGCAAAATAAACCGCCGTTAGCGCCAAAATTCCGAGCAAAGCCGCAACGGCTATTTTTTTATTTCTGCCTTCCATTATCAAGATTATATCACAATTAGCCGATTTATAATATAATAATAAAGTGAATCGCGGCGAAAACGGCTACACCTTAATAGAGATGATGGTGATTGTAAGCATTTTAAGCATGCTGACGACAATTTTGATTGTCTATAACCGGACCGGCGAACGGCAAATTATTGTTTTTAAAGAGCAGGCAAAAATCATCAACACTATTCTCCGCGCCAAATCGCTGGCTATCAGCACTTATGCCGAAGGAGATACGCCTTGCGCCTATGGAATTCATTTTGGAAAAGACCTGACCGGCGAATGGGAATACAGGATTTTTAAAGACCTGGACAGCTCCGGTTCTAATGACAACTGCGGCACCGCGGATAATAAATATGATCCCGATTCTGAGCATGCCGTTGAAGAAAATTTTTTCGCGGAAAAACTGGATAAAGCTCTGGAATTTTCAGAGCTGGAATTTACAAATGAATTTATAGATATTGTTTTTATTCCGCCGGAACCGATAGTCAAAATAACTCCGCCCCCCGCGGAAAATGAGGTAACGCTGACTATAAAAACACCCGACGGCAAGGTCTCTAAAACAATTAAAGTAAACAGTTTCGGGCAAATCACCGCCGAGTAGCGATTCAAACCTACAAATAACATCCAAATCTACAAATAAATTTTATAAAAATATGGAAGATAAAGTTATTGAAAAGGAATTATCTTATAAATTAGGCGGTATATTTTTTGAAATCCAAGATAACTTAGGCAGATTTTGTCGAGAAAGACAATATGCCGATCTTTTTGCCAAAAAACTAACTCATAAAAAAATAAATTTTAAAAGAGAATATCCTATAGAAATTGCTAATAGAAAATCTAATTTTGTTGACTTTATAGTAGATTTGGATAAAAAGTTTGCGGGTTTGAATCGGTCAAGCGGTCAGGTGCTCATTGAGGCCATGGTGGCGATTTCCATTGTTACAGTGGGACTTTTAGGAATTTTTTCGGTTCTTTCCCGTTCGCTTAGCTTGAACCGAACCGTCGCCGACAACTATGTTGCCGCCAATTTAGCGGCGGAAGGAATAGAAATAGTAAAAAATATCGTTGATGGCAATGTTCTTAAAATCCAAAACAGCACCATGGTACCTTGGAATTTGGGGGTGACTAACGGCGTGTACGTAGTTAACTACAATGATAATTCGTTGAGTTCATCAATTCTTGAAAATTGCGACGCTGATTCAATAAAAAATAATGCCTCTTTTGCCATGACTTTCAATTCAGATAACGGATTATACACGCACGATACTGCTAACCAAGATATCGGCATTTCGGCAACTAATTTTAAACGCGTAGTTTGCGTAGATACGTCTGATGACGGAAACGAAATAAAAGTTAATTCCATCGTAACTTGGACTGGCCGCGGCGGCGCGGAATTTGATATTAATCTGGAAGACCATTTCTATAACTGGACTCCCACGGAATGCAATGACGGCATAGATAACGACGACGATAAAAAAACTGATTATAAAGAAGATCCCGAGTGCAATAATTTGCCTGACAAAAATAGCGAACTGCCTAAAAATATCTCAACACCATGAAAACTAATAACAAAAAAGTTTACAATCTTATTCAATCTCGCTTTGTAGATTTGGATAAAAAGTTTGTGGGTTTGAATCGGTCAAAGGGCTTCACCATCGTTGAAATGCTGGTGGCGATGTCTCTTTTTACCGTAATAATTTCTATCACTACCGGCATCTTTATCCGCTCCCTTAGAACCCAGCGCTATGCCAATGCCTTGCTCGCGGCTAACAGCAATGCCAGCTTAGCAATGGAACAAATGGCGCGGGACATAAGAACCGGCAGTAAATTCTGCCAAGACACCGGTAGCGTAACCGACTGCGGCAATATAATAAACGGAGCTTACGAAAAACTATCCTTTTCAAGCGCTACCCGCGGAACAATAACCTACGGAAGAGATGCTTCTTCCGGAGCGCTCACGCAAACGATTTACGGAAAAGAAGCGCCAATCACGGCAAGCAATGTTACGGTTAAAAAATTATCGTTCTATGTTCAGGGAAACATTCTAAACGATAGCCAAGCGGCGCGCATTACTATCGTACTTCAAATAAGCGCGCCAGGCACTCCATTCGCGGACTCGGCCATCAACCTGCAAACCACCGTCAGCTCCAGAAATATCACTAACGAATAAAAACTTCGCCGGCTAAAGCCCTTGGTCTCTTTATATTTTCAAACTTCACTTGTCCGCCACTATACTATGGTATAGCGGCGAACATATTAACTATCCGCGGCCCAATAGTTTGGCATAAAAAAGGCGTTTGCAATGATGTATTGCAAACGCCTTTCATTTTCTCCAGATTTCTCAAAGAAAAAATATCCCGATAATCATGAACAAACCCCATCCGCCGGCAAATCCCCTTGCCACCTTGTCGCTTTTCACCTCAATATCTTTCCCGGTGAGATTAACAAAAAATTTTCTGATGATTTCTTTTTTGTTATCTCCAAGAAGATTGTTGTCGTAGATTTTGGGAATTTGCCCATAGGCCTCTGCCCTGTCATCGGCAGAAAGCCAAACGCCGTAAATGGCCAATTCCTTATTAGCCCGACTGCGCGCCCAACCGTATTTTTCCAGCTCTTTTTTGAGCCGCGTAATCTCCCAATGGGTGATTTCTCCGTCAGAGGCCATCTCAACGACGACCTTCTCCAAATCATCCATTCCGCCTTTCAAATAGGCCTCCCAACCGAACTTCGCCTCCTCTTTCGCTTTCTGGAAATTTTCCGTCTCCAAAGCGAAATAACTTTTCAGCTCGCCCGGCTTCTTTTCCGCCGCGACAACCGCGTTAATCACTTCGGTGGAAACGCCAGCCGTAACAGCTTCAGTTGAACTGCCCTGTTCCATTTCTTCCGCAGAACTTATTGTCGCGAAAGAAAACCAAACCGCCGCCAACAGCGCCAATACTGCCGTTTTTCTTTTCATACTTCCTCCTTTTGCTTATTTTCTATTGTTAAAGACCCACAGATGCTATGAATAAATTATACCATACAAAATATATCTTGTCAAATCAAAATTCGGCCGTTCAAAAATGTCTAAAAAATTTATCTCGTTTCGTATAGGAAGGACTTAATGTTTACGGATGTTTCAAAAAGGGCTGGGACGCCGCCGGTGTCATTGCAAATCAAACGATAATCATATTTGCCGACATCTTTTCCTTTAAAATCAAGGTCGCAAGAACCACTTGCGGATGCGCCAGACGCGCATTCCGGACCGCCGGCAGGCGAATTAACCGCGCAGGAACCGACTTTAACATTTTCGCAATTCCACTCTAACTTGACCAGCGAAAGCGTTTTGCCAGGAATTAAGGTCTGCGCGCTTGGGCTGGCCGTAAAGTTACAGGTTGCCGATGGCGCAAACGGAACCGATTGTTCCGCGCCGTAACGAAACTCACCGCCAGTTGCAGATTTACTGATTGTCTCTTCCGCCAAATTCGTGGGCGGCAATCCAGGCACTCCATAACCGTTAGTCCAATCGCCTTCAAGTTTTGAAAGAGTCCCCCATTCTACTTTGCCATTAGACATAGGTGACCAGATAAAATCGTTATTAATATCATTAATGCCGATACCATCAATTCTTTGCATTCCAGCTACCGGATAAGCGGCGTCGCCTTCCATCTGAACTTCAAGGGATTCAGAAGTTCCTTGAGCCGCCAAACTGGAAACGCTGGCAACTAATTTGAACCATCGATTTTGACCATCGGGAATCACTAATGCTACCGGCGTACCACCGCAGGCCTCATTGGAAGACCAAATCGGAACAGTATTATTGCTATCCAAACCCTTTGAGCATCGTCCAGCATTAAAAAGACCATCGGCGTTTATGCTGGTATCCAGCAAGCTGAATGCCGGATCCTTGAAAACATATAAACCAAAGTTATCTATATTGATGTACGGATAAGATGTAACCTTAAATCTAAATAACTGTTGAGCTATGTCTCCGCTACTATTAGCGTAAATCATAAACTTATACAAAGTCCTATGGTCTCCAGACACAAGTATCTGTTCAACTGGAGTCAGGGGCACTTTTTTAACTGTCGGATACGATTTCATAATCCTAACGCCGGTGGATTTAGTGGCGCCACCAGTTGGATAAACAGTTTGTCCGGAGTAAACACCAATTCCATAAGTGGCAGTCAGGCCTTTGCCGCCGTCATAATCAACCTTTGGAAATTCTCCGGAACGAACCATTGCATCAGAAACGCCAATTCCGGCAATCCTGCCTTTTACGGTTAATACTTTACTGCCGCCTTTTGGCACCCTAAAGCCAACGAGGGCGCTGCTGGTGGCGCGGTCGCCGCTCGCAAAAAAAGCAGTACCCACTCGGGTTGCCCCATCCCATAAAGTAACCTCCTGGTTAACTAAGTTGTCCGGAGAATTAAACTCGGGGTCGCTCAATGCTAAAGTTAATTGCTTAACATCCACATCTTCATTAGTTGCGGTAAACTTCAATCTCAATAAATCAACAGTTTGTCCGGGAGTAACTATTCGATAAGGCAATTTTGTGTCTTCGGAAATGGAGAGAGCTCCGCTGGTAACTGCGGTTACCACATAACCGGGATTACCGTTTTCAATAATGTCAGCAGATTTACCCGAAGTTAATCCGATTGCGGAAAAAGACGAACTATTATCATAGCCCCACTGATAAGCTCCGGTTGACGCGCTTTTAACATTGCATTTTAGCAATAAATTTTGAATTGTGCCTTTAGTAATAACTAAACCAGCGCCGTCAAAAACAAACGGAGTGGAAGAATCGGTAGCGCTTGGATTTTTAACATTAGAACTATTTAACTTGGTACTGCCATCATACAAATAGCAGTTGGTAAGATCAGTTGGGCTGCCTTTTAGAACATTATATGCCAACGGCAAAGAAGTTAATCTCATATCCTCTAAGGAATCAGAGGCGTTAAGAACATATTGCGCGAACACGAACTGTGAGATGCCAGCGATAACGGTTTGTCCGTCTGGCGGCGCTGGCGCAACACTAATCTTTAAAACTCCTCTAATCTCCCCAACAATCCCGAACGGCGCGTCGCTGGTGTCTTTTTTACAGCCGTAAGGGAAATATCTGCTGGAACCATATCCATACCCATAGTGGTAGCTATACGGGCAATCAACTTCAATTAGGTAATTTCCGGTCGCGAGCGTGTTAGGAAGAAGTAACGATTGCTCACCGTCGTTTAATGTATTGGCAAAAAGCGTTCCGCCTGGTTCGTAATCATCGGCAAGCCCGAAAGTAAAGAATTGAAATAATCCGTTTACCAAACCGGTTTTCTTTCGGAGCAATTTAACATCCACTCCCATATTTTTTGGATAATCTTCGGTAGCCCAAGCAATTTTGTAGGTTTTATTATGAATTTCCTTTATGGCATCCTCAATCTGGGCTCTTAAAGCACTAATTTGATTACTAAATGCAATACCTCTTATTCCTCTATATTCATTTCTACGATTATATAAATCTAATAATTGTTTCTCGAGCGCGGGGAGGTTATTTTGCGCCTCCGCTCCGCCGGTTCCCCACACTTCCCCGCCATTCGGAGAAAGGACGGTGATGGAAGCGGGGGGCGTAGGCGGCGGATTAATAATACTAAAAGCATTGTCGCTCAAGTCATCTTTGCAATAGTAGCCGCCATATCCGTAACCATAATTTTGTCCGTAACCATAAGCAGACGGACAAATAACTTGAATATAATAATTATCGCCGTTTGGTACGCTGTTTACGGGTATGTTAAACGACCGACTTCCATTATTGATAGTATTATTGAAAAATCTGGCAACTTGTTCATAATCACTGGCTAATCCGAAAGTAATTACTTGAAAAAAGCCGTTAATCCAGCCGGACTTTAGGCGGAACAAGTTAATATCCACCCCCATGCCTTTGGGATAATTTTCGGTTTTCCAAGTTAGTGTAGGCAAAGTCGCTGGATCTAAAATATTTCCGGTTTCCCACACTTCCCCGCCATTCGGAGAAAGGACGGTAATGGAAGCAGGAGGCGCGGGCGGCGGATTGATAATACTAAAAGCATTGTCGCTCAAGTCATCTTTGCAGGTGGATGTATTGCCATAACCATATCCATAGCTTTGTCCGTAGCCATAAGCGGACGGGCAAGCAACTTGAATAAAGTAATTTCCATCGGGTAAATAATAGGGGCTTATTGGAAAGAATCTGCTTCCGCCTCCGCTTTCGTTATTCGGAGCATTATTGGCAAGCATGCCGACTTTTTCATAATCACTGGCTAATCCAAAAGTAATTACTTGAAAAAAGCCGTTAATCCAGCCGGACTTTAGGCGGAACAAGTTAATATCCACCCCCATGCCCTTGGGATAATTTTCGGTTTTCCAGGATACGTCATGCACAGAAAACGTGTCATTACCCTGTAAGGGTAAGGTCGTATCCCACACTTCCCCGCCATTCGGAGAAAGGACGGTGATGGATGGCTCATAAAAAATAATATTAAAATAGTCATTGCTACTGTCGCCATTCACCCTTACGCCACTAACTAAACCATCAACTTCAATTCTGACCCTAAATTGAGTTGAATTATCCGCAAATTCAATTAAAGAAGAAGGAATCTCCCAATTATAAGTACCTAATCCAGCATTGCCGCCATTTTCATTACTGGCGCTAACGGCTTCCTTTCCGGGAATAGCCTTCCTTATATGATGAGTGGTTTGAATGCCATTTTTATTAACAAAATCAAGATATAATAAAACTGATTTAACATCACCTGAATATTGCCAACTTATTTGCTGAATTTGCCCTGCTTTCCACAAACTTCCGCTTCCGTTAGGATAAATAACCGCAATTGACGGAATAACTGTACATGTTCTCTTTAGCTGCTGTTCGCTTAATCTGCAATGAGGGCTTGTAGTATAGGGAATGTATCGAGTAGTTGTGGAACGCGATAGTTGGGAAGCGAAAGAAGCGCACTCTCCCGAGCTGACGCCGGGCGTAGAAAGGTCTGTTAGAACCGTAACCCATTTTTCGGTGCAAAATAACGGAACTGATAACTTTAATTGTTCCTGCAATTCCCGAATCTGTTCAATCAAGCTCTGAATTTTTTGTTGTGAAAGTTGATTCCGCAAAGATCCAATTTGATTAAGAAGTACTTGAATTTCAACTTGAAGTTCTTCAACCTTATTTCCTTGACTTACCTGTTCAGTAAGAGAAGGCGGAGAAAGTACGGTGGCAGGAACGCTAAATCCGGAAAGAGGGGGCGGAGAAAGTACGGTGGCAGGAACGCTAAATCCGGAAAGAGGGGGCGGAGAAAGTACGGTGGCAGGAACGCTAAATCCGGACGGAAAAGTCTTCTTATTAATTGTTGATGGCGCAACAATGGTAAATGTGGCATTACTATTATCCCATCTCCCATCTACACAATCGCCCAACATACAAAACATACTAATGTAGTAATTTCCTGGCTTGATGTCTGGAATTGTCCATTTTACTGAGCCGCTATTAGATATTCTTGTCGCAATAACAAGAATTGGTTTGGATGTTGGATAAGATAAAGTTTCTTTGGTATCAAGAAGAATCCTCATTATCGCATTAGGCTTGTCTCCTCTCCATTTAATATCATAAGTTTTGCCAACTTCTAATATCTCTCCGCCATTCGGATAAAGAACTTCAATAGAACCTTGATAGTTTTGTTGCGCTGGTTGAGTCCGACAAACAGATTTCAATAGTTGCTCAGTTAATGTGCAATGCGGACTTGTTGTGTAGGGAATATACCGGGTAGTGGTGGAATGCGATTGTACGGCGGCATAAGAAGCGCATTCTTCCTTACTGACGCCAGGAGTGGGAAGGTCTATTTTATTAGTAACCCAATCATCGGCACATACCTGTACTTGTAACTGACTATCGGAAGAAACTTGCGCAAGCAAATTTCTGCTTATTTCGCCGCTAAATGAATCTTTCACCGCCAAAGAAATAAAAGCCGCGCCCAAAACAGAGCCGACTACCATAACGCCGAGCGAAGCGAAGCCAAAAATCCTTTTTAATTTGTTATTTTGCTTTAACATATTCAATTTTTAGCAAAATTTATAGGTGTTTTTATCGTAACACAGGCGAGGGGGGGGC
>Ga0155221_113_pt1 | contig 22716 bp, 18 predicted proteins | sample RifCSPhighO2_02_FD_106189 | JGI IMG/M metagenome (GOLD analysis project Ga0155221, IMG submission 106189) | Candidatus Harrisonbacteria bacterium RIFCSPHIGHO2_02_FULL_42_16 | reverse complement strand
TCGGACTAATTCAAGAATACTGCACAAAATGCCTGGTTCTAATATTAGAACCAGGCATAATTTAGTAATATGTGTAAATAACCGGCAGAAATGTTGATTTTCGGAAAAATTGACAGATTATTTGTTTTATGCTAATATAGTAACAGAATGAAAGATGGTGAGTAACCGTTTTTAGTTGAAAATAAACTGAAAAATAGAGGTGTTAAATGCTGGAACAGTTGATTAAGTTTATTCCATTGCCTATAATTGGAATTATGGTGCATAGAAAAAGAATTCTTACTGAAAAAGAACGCACAGTTCAAGACGCTTTTCTGGCGAAGCTTGATATTAAAAAGCGCAAGACCGAAAAGCCAGTCATCGTAGCCGTTATCGGCCTTGTCGGTTCCGGTAAAAGCGCGGTGGCGCAAGAGCTTGCCAAGTATATCGGCGCGACAGTCATTGGGGGCGATGATATTCGCATTGGGCTTCGTAAACAAGGTGAAAGCTATGAACGAACATGGGCAATTGCCGAAAACGCGTCCATTGAAGTCGTGAAGCAGGGTGGCAATGTCATTCTTGATTCGGACTTTGTGGACGAAAAGAAGCGGGCAAGTATTCGCGAGAAAGTGCGCAAGACAGGCGTTCGTTTAGTTTTTGTCCGCACTCATTGTGACCTTGATGTCGTAGTGGGCCGCGTTCTTTCCGCAACTTACCAAAATCGCGTTGACGATTTTTTTGGCGGCGCAAAGTCCAAGTGGCAAGGAAGTGAGCAGTCAAAGGGCGTCGCGGTGAAAGTTCGCGAGATGTGGCGTCGCACTCCCCATCATTATCGCTGGGTCAATCAAGGCGGTGGCCAGTGGATTCTTAAAAAGTTTTCGTTTGCTATGTTTGCCGAGATTGATACTACGAATTCTGATTTGTGGAAACGAGAGGTAGAGAAGTGCGCCAAACGATTACTTGCGTATTAGCGCGCATTTATGGGCGGCTTCGGTAAATGCCGAAGCCGCCAATTCTTTTTTAATTTGAGTCAGCAGAAATGTTGATTTTTTGTTGGGCTTGACACCAGTTATCTATTATGTTAAGATGGCAGGAAATCAAGTCGTGGTGACTTGATGCAGTCAAACCGTACCTTGAAAGGAGGAAACAATGAACGACCATAGCGAGAAGCTTCTGACCATATCCATGGCCGACTACTTGACATTGAACGGGAAGAGCGGAAAGGATTTCACCGTGGTTGGCGTGGAACATTCCGATCGTCATCGTGTCTGGTCTGGAGCCACCCTGCCATCGATCAATCTTCTGGAAAAGAGAGTCCGGAGCGAGTTTCTGGAAAAACTGCCACCCAACACAGTTGCCGTCCTTTCCGTTCAGAAGTTCGTGGAGGAAATCCCTTCCGGTTTTTTCTCGGAAGGACTCCAGTTCGTCTGCTATCGGGGAACGGCTCTTGTAGCCAAAACCGATTAGGGCCCTCACTTTTTCTATTATTGAAATTATTTTCATAAAAGTGGCTTCGGCCACGCAGGCGGGGGGATTTCCTCGCCCTTCGACAAGCTCAGGGCAAAATGTCGTAGATACTGAGGAACGAAGTACATTCGGACTAATTCAAGAATACTGCACAAAATGCCTGGTTCTAATATTAGAACCAGGCATAATTTAGTAATATGTGTAAATAACCGGCAGAGATGCTAATTTTTTGTTGGGCTTGACTTATAGCCAGTAATTATGCTATCATTAAAAGAATCGGAATACTGGCAAGAGCCACGAAATCCGGTACACCCCGCCACGAGGGAATCGTGGTAATTCAGTACCTTGAGGAGGCAAACATGACTGCATTGGCTGTTCTCGGCGGTATCGTCGGGGCCGGGTTCCTGATGGTCTTCAGCTCCATCTTCACAGGCTACACCTTGAGCGTGCTGTGGGGATGGTTCGTGGTTCCGACCTTCGGTGCGCCTGCACTGCACATCGTTCCGGCAATCGGTGTCGCCATAGTGGTGAGCTACCTCACCTACCAGACGCACAACTGCCAAAAAGAAAAGAAGAGCTTCGGCGAAACAATCGTGGAAGAAACCGTGATGGCCGTTCTGAGGCCGTCGTACGTTCTTTTTTTTGGATGGATCGTTCATCTGTTTATGTGACAGGAGTGCGGTCCCCATCACGAGCCCCTTGCGGAATTCAATTCTGCTTGGGGCTTTACTTTTTTCTATAAAATTATATTTATTTTAAATAGAGGTTGACCAACAAAATTAAATCCGGTATACTGCTAAACAGTAAATTTTGTTTGAAAATCAAGCGGGAGGGGAAATGAAAAAGGCGATTATGCTGGTTTTGCTGGCAATCGGATTGGTTATAAAACCGATTGTGGCGGCGGATTATAGCGTGGGCAAAACTGATATGGCGGCCGTAACCAGTTTTACTCAAACAGCGGTGAACTGGCCGGATTATAAAAAGGATTGTGAAATAACCGATGGCGGTGATTATGAAGCGTTTGTTTCGATTGACAGAGAAGCGATTGATAATCGCATCACGGGGATTATCATGATTCTCGGCAAATTTGTAAAATACAGTTGCGCCGAAGTTAACAACAGCAGATTGGTGGTGAGAGAAGTTATGGTGCTTGGTAATAAGCCGATGTTAAGATATTTGGAAACCGAATCCGAAATCAAGTGGGACCTTTTAGATGTTCAATTTTTTTATAAAGGAAAATGGACCAGTGTCGGTTTAAAAAGATTGCCTATTATAATAGTTTCCTTGATGAGTCCTAAAAGATATTTGAAAACAGGAGTGTTGCTTGGAGTGGTTATGCGCGCTGATTCGGTTGATGATAGTCATCAGCTTAAAGTTACTTTAAGAAATTTAGAAAAACGCCCGTAAAACGGCGTTTATTTTTTTCAAAATTTAGTTTATAATTTATATTATATCTATGGTAGAATTAGTTACTGAAGCCGTTGTATTTGATAAAGAGGATTTGGGCGAATCGGACAGCCGGATTTTTTTATATACCAGGGATTTGGGAAAAATTATCGCGAAAGCCAAAAGCGCGAGAAAAATAACTTCCAAACTGGCGGCGCATTTACAGCCGTTAAATTATATAACCGTCCGGCTGGCGGCCAAGAAGGACTTTGACGGCCGGGGATTTCAGATTACCGATGCCCTGCTTCGCAATGAAGCGCCCAATAGCCGGATAAATAATTCCGATAATTTGAAAAAAGCAATTAAAATCGTTCGGCTTATCAATTTGGCAGTGCCGGAAAATACTCCGGACCAGGCCTTATGGAATTTTATTTATCAATTAAGCGCGGGAGAAGGAAATTTTAAATTATCGGACGCTTTTCAACTCTTGGGATTTAATCCGGCTTTTGCCAGCTGTGAGCTATGCGGAAAGGGCAAGCCGGACTATTTTTTCGGCGAGAAAGAAATTTTTGTTTGCCGTACTTGCGGTTCGGGCTTGGGAGCGCCCCGCCAAGAAAATTTTATATCGGTTAACGATTAAATAGTTTTTAATTACAGCAATTATGAGCGGAAAATTCATTAAATTGGCAATCGTTGTTTTGTTTATAATCTCTGCCGTCAGTATTTTATATATTCTTATTTTTCAAGGCAGTAGGGGTTTGGACTTGGCGCTGGAAGAGCCCGAAGAGGTTTTGAGCGGCGCGCCATTTGATTTGAAAGTTAATTTCAGCAACAATTCCGGCGCCGTTCTGGAAGACGCGCGGCTGTCGCTGGTTTTGCCGGAGGGTGCGGCTTTTTGGGGCAGCGCGCCGGAAAAAAATATTGATAATCGGATATTGGGCAATATCGGAAAAGGGGGGCTGATTCAGGAAAGCTATAAAGTCGTGATATTTTCCGAAGGAGACAGTAAAAAGTTTGAAGCCGCGCTTAGTTATCTGCCTTCTTCCCTTGGTTCCCGGTTCCAAAAGAACGAAAGTATGGCGGTTAATGTCCGTTCTTCCGGCATTGGCGCGGAATTAAGCGCGCCAAAAGAAGTTATGAGCGGCGATGAATTGGAAATAGGAGTGTTTTACCGCAATGATTCGGAAACGGATTTTCCCGATTTGGAATTAAAATTGGAATATCCACCAAGTTTTTCTTTTAAAAGTTCGTCTTTGGAACCGGACAATAATAACGATACTTGGCTGTTGGGCGGTTTGCGGAAAAATTCCGAAGGCCAATTTACGGTTAAGGGTTCTCTGGTTGGCGTCAAGGGAGAAGTTTTGGATTTTAAGTCCAACCTTTACGCCAATTATGCCGGGCAAAAATATATTATTAACCGGTATTCCACCAGCACCGTGATTTCCAGTTCGCCATTGACTTTGGGAATTAGTGTAAATGGCAATGCTGATTATACCGCCAAAGCCGGAGAATTTTTAAATTACACCGTCAGCTATATAAATAATACAGATGCTATTCTAAATAATTTTTCTTTATTCGCCCAGCTGGTCGGTGAAATGTTTGATACGGGCGATATTAAGACCTCTGGAAATTTTCGGGGGTCTGATAATGCTTTAGTATGGAATTCGGTCAACGCTCCGGCTTTGGCTTCTGTCGCTCCGGGTAGCGCGGGAACGGTAAATTTTACTATTAAATTGAAGGACCAATACCCCATAAGAAATTTTAGCGATAAAAATTTTACTTTACGGGTTAATGTGGAAGCCGCATCTTTTAAAGTATTCAGCAAAGCGCGATTGGAAACAAAAGTGGGCGGAAAATTAGCCGTTGAAACGAAAGCGTATTTTAGGGATGCCGATTCCGGCATTTTGAATAAAGGGCCGATGCCGCCGAAATCCGGAGAAGCGACCAATTACACAATTCATTGGCTATTAAAGGGTTATGGCGCGGATTTTTCCAATATTGAAGTGCGTGCCCCGCTGGGGGATAATGTTAAGATGGCTGGCATTCCTATAAGTAATGCCGGTTCTTTGCCCGAATATCGGGCCGTTACTAACGAGGTGGTCTGGCGGCTGGATAATTTATCTGCCAACCAAGGTGTGGTTGGCGGTCCGGTTGAGGCCGTGTTTCAAGTTGAGGCAGTGCCGCCTAAAAAATATATAGGAAATTACATGCCGCTTATTGGCGGGACAACCGTTGCGGCTACCGATGAATTTTCCGGTTCCTCGGCCGTTTTCAGCAATTTACCGATAACCACGGCGCTTCCGGACGACTTGACGGTCGGCCAGCAGGGTGGAGTGGTACAGCCGTAAGCGACAAGCGACAAGAAACCTGTCTCATTTCACATTTAACTATGGATATGATGGATAAAATAGTCAGTTTATGCAAAAGGCGTGGTTTTATTTTTCCTGGTTCGGAGATTTACGGCGGATTGGCGAATTCTTGGGATTACGGGCCGCTTGGCGCGGAACTTAAAAATAATATAAAAAGGGAGTGGTGGAAACGTTTTGTGCATCAGCGGACCGATATGGTTGGCATTGATTCCGCTTTAATAATGAATCCGAAGGTCTGGGAAGCCAGCGGGCACTTGAAAGAATTTTCTGACCCTTTAATTGAATGTAAAAAGTGCCACGAGCGGTATCGGGACGGTGAAATCGAGAAAACTTGCCTCAAGTGCGGCAATAGCGAATTTACCAAAGCTAAACAGTTTAATTTAATGTTTAAGACATTTCTTGGGCCAGTAGAAAGTGAAGAAAATGTAGTTTATTTTCGTCCGGAAACCGCGCAGGGGATGTTCGTTAATTTTAAAAATATTCTTGATACGGCGCGAAAGCATTTGCCGTTCGGTATTGCCCAGATTGGTAAGGCGTTCCGCAACGAAATTACTCCCGGCAATTTTATTTTCCGGACGCGGGAGTTTGAGCAGATGGAAATTGAATATTTTGTTAAAGAATCGGAATGGGAAAAGCATTTTGATAAATGGCTTGAGGAAATGCGCGTTTGGCTCCGGGATTTGGGAGTTAAAAAATTTTATGAAAATGAAATTCCGGATGGCGAGCGGGCGCATTATTCTAAGCGCACTATTGATATTGAATATGATTTTCCTTTTGGGCGGGAGGAATTGTATGGCCTTGCTTACCGCGCTGATTTTGATTTAAAAAATCATTCGGAAAAAAGCGGAGAGGATTTGTCTTATACCGATTCAAAAACAGGCGAAAAATTTATTCCGCATGTCATTGAGCCGACTTGGGGAGTGGACCGGTCAGTATTAGTAGCAATGCTTGAGGCATACCACGAAGAAGATGCTCCGACCGCAGAAAAGGGCGAGGAAGAAAAAAGAGTGGTTATGAAATTTCCAAAATGGCTTTCGCCAGTAAAAGTTGCTGTCTTACCGCTTTCCAAAAAGGAAAATTTATCCAAAAAGGCGCAGGAAATTTATCAAGATTTGCTGAAAGATTTTGTGTGCGAATATGATGAAACGCAAAGCATCGGCAAGCGCTACCGCCGGCAGGATGAAATCGGCACGCCGTATTGCATTACGGTTGATTTTGAATCGCTGGAAGATAACGCGGTTACGGTGCGGGACAGGGATACAATGAAACAGGACAGGATTAAAATTGAAGAATTGAAAGGATATTTAAATAATAAACTAACAATATGAAAAATTTTAAAAAATATGTTTTGAGCAACGGCCTTCGGGTTATTTTCGTTCCCCAACCGCATAGTTTGGCAACCACGGTTTTGGTATTGGTGGAAGCCGGCTCCAAATATGAGACCAAAAAAATCAACGGCGTTTCTCATTTTTTGGAACATTTATGCTTTAAGGGCACCAAAAATCGCCCGACTGCTTTGATGATTTCTTCGGAGCTGGAATCAGTCGGAGCGGTTTTTAACGCGCTTACTTATCAGGAGATGACCGGTTACTACGCTAAAGCTAGAACGGAAAAATTGCCGCAGATTTTGGATATTGTTTCCGACCTTTACGTTAATCCGGTTTTTGACGGAAAAGAAATGGAAAAAGAAAAAGGAGTGGTCATTGAAGAATTAAATATGTATGAAGACATGCCGATGCGGAAAGTCGGAGATATTTTTATGGAATTGGTTTACGGAGACCAGCCGGCCGGGTGGAACATCGGCGGGACTAAGGAAATAATCCGTTCTTTGAAAAGGGAAGATGTGGTTGATTATCGGAGCCGTCATTATGTGGCGAAAGCCACTACGGTAGTCGTAGCCGGAGCGCTGGACGAGAAAAAGACACTCGCGGAAATTAAAAAGAATTTCAGCGGAATACCGGAAGCCAAGAAATTTTTCAAAATTAAGATAAATGATTTTCAGAAAAAGCCGGCATTGCTGGTAAAATATAAAGAATCCGACCAGACCCATATCATAGTCGGCTTCCGGGCTTTTTCCATGTATGACCAACGGCGGTATGCTTTGGAGGTTTTGGGAGATATTTTAGGCGGCGGAATGAGTTCCCGGCTTTTTCAGCGGGTGCGGGAACAATTAGGCGCGGCTTATTACGTAAAAGCTGGAGCGGATTTGCTGACCGACCATGGTATTTTTGCTGTTTCGGCGGGCTTGGACAATTCCCGCGCCGAACAGGTTATTAAAGCGATTTTAGATGAGCTGAAAAAAATGGCCGCGGAATCGGTGGGTGAAGCAGAGCTCCAAAAATCCAAAAATCATTTAAGCGGCCAGTTGATGATTGGTTTGGAGGGCTCGGATGAGCTGGCGTCTTTTTACGGCAATCAGGAAATTTTCCGCCAAAAAATTATTACGCCGAAGGAGCTGGCAAAACGCATTGAAGCTGTTACCGCCAGCGAGATTTGGAAGGTGGCGAAGGACTTGATTAAAAACCAACATCTTAATCTGGCTTTGATAGGGCCGTTTAAAGACCGGAAACCTTTTGAAAAAATATTGAAAATCTGAATTTCTGGAAACAAAGACCCCTCTATTTCCGTTGTAATTTAAAATAATCCCTCACCCTTAAAGGACTGAAAAATTATTACAAAATATGAAATTTCTAAAAGAAATAACTTTAATCAAAGGTCTTCAATTAATGTCAGGACATCGCAACCGCACCGCGGTCCTTCAAGGGTGAGGGATGGATAAAAATTTTGAAATAACCTGGGTAAGTTTATGGCGGATTGTCGGAATGCTGATGCTGGCTTCCATACTTTACGCCGCTTTAGACATTTGGATAGCGGTGCTTCTTTCTATCGTTATATCTTCCGCATTAGACCCGTTTGTCAGCTGGCTGGAAAGGAAAAATATTCCCCGAATTATCGGTTCGCTGGGGATTTTTATATTTGTAATTTTAACTGTTGCTTTGATTCTTTATACGATTGTGCCCTTGGCGCTTTCGGAACTGCACATTCTTTTGAAAAATGTAAATAAGGGTTTCAGCGAATTCGGCGACCCGGCTTTGAGTTTAGAAGCGACCCGGATAATTACCGAAGTTAATGACAGTTTGGGGCGGTTTACGAATCTTTTAATCAGCGGGAGCGCTTCTTTCGTGGATGCTTTATCCAAATTTTTTGGCGGATTGGTATTGACGCTGTCGGTGTTCGTTCTGTCTTTTTATCTGACTATTGACCGGGACGGGGTGGAAAAATTATTACGCGAGCTTTCTCCGGCGAATTACGAAGAAAAAATTTTAGAAGTTTATTTCCGCGTCAGAAAAAAAATAGGCCAATGGCTTCATGGACAGATTCTTTTAAGCTTAAGCGTCGGACTATCGGTATTCCTGGGTCTTTGGCTGATGGGAGTAAAATACAGCCTGGTGCTGGGAATTCTCGCCGGCATTTTGGAAATTGTTCCTTTTGTGGGCCCGATTGTCAGCGGCGGGCTGGCTTTTTTGATTGCTTTGTCCGAGTCCCTCAGCGCCGGAGTTTATGTTTTTTTCCTGTTTTTGATTATCCAGCAATTGGAAGGAAATCTGCTTATGCCGGTATTTATGCGCTTGACTGTCAGCTTGCACCCCGCTTTGATTTTAATTTCTCTTTTAGTGGGTGGGAGATTGCTGGGATTTGTCGGTTTGATTATTGCCGTGCCGCTGGCGGTTACGATTCAGGAAATTGTGGACCATTGGTCTACGGAGAAATCAAAACGAAAAGTGGCTGTTTTCCCCGTGTCGTAAGTTCAAAAAACGCCTTAACTGGCGTTTTTTGATTTTTTAAATTACATTAAATAGGAGACCAGGACTCAAATTACCGTCAAATTTAGAAGAGAGAATTTGAGCCAAGTCCGAGGAACAACGACGAGCTTGTGGTTATAACCACAGCGAGGAGGAAGTAACAAAGAAATTGGCCAAATTCTCTCTTCCCTTCGGGTGAGTCAATTCCCGCCCATCTTCTGCGTTACTGGTCGCTTATGTATCTAAAGATACATTACGCTTCCTCGCGCCTTGAATCTGGACGGGAATTGACTCACTAAATTGATGTTAATTTGAATCCTGGTCTCCATATGAACAAATTTTACATTACCACTTCTATCGCTTACGTGAACGCGCCGCCGCACATCGGTTTTGCTTTGGAGTCCCTGCAGGCGGATGTTTTGGCGCGCTGGCGCCGCCAAAAAGGGGAGGAGGTGTTTTTTTTGACCGGCACGGACGAGCATGGAGCGAAAATTGCGCGCGCCGCCGAAGTGGCCGGAAAAACGCCCAGAGAATTAGTTGATGAAAATGCGGAAAAATTTCGGGAACTTAAAAAATCCCTTAATTTATCTTGGGATAATTTTATCCGGACTTCGGATGAAAAAGTCCATTGGCCGGTGGCGCAGGAATTATGGCGCCGTTTGGAAAAAGCCGGCGACTTGTATAAAAAGTCCTATCAGGGATTATATTGCGTCGGCCACGAAGCGTTTGTAACCCAAAAAGACCTGGAAAACGGAAAGTGCCGCGACCACCAGAAAGAGCCGGAAATAATTGAAGAAGAAAACTGGTTTTTCCGCCTTTCCAAATACAGCGAAGTTATAAAGGAAAAAGTGGAAAGCGGCGAGTTAAAAATTGTTCCAGAAACCAGAAAGAATGAAATTTTATCTTTGCTTCGGGAGGGTTTGGAAGATATCAGTTTTTCCCGTCCGTCTAAGGACTTATCTTGGGGCGTGCCGGTGCCGGATGACGATACCCAAACAATGTATGTCTGGGCAGACGCTCTTTCCAATTACATCAGCGGCCGCGGCGGAATTTCAGAATGGGAAAAACATCCGGCAGACATCCATCTTATCGGCAAAGATATTTTGCGTTTTCACGCCGCGATTTGGCCGGGAATGCTTTTATCGGCTGGTTTGCCATTGCCAAAAGCAATTTATGTTCACGGACATATTTTGTCCAATGGCCAGAAAATGTCCAAATCGCTTGGCAATGTGGTTGACCCTTTTGAGTTGGCGGGAAAATATGGTTCGGCAAGCTCGCCACAAGCTGGCGCGGACGCGGTGCGGTATTATCTTTTAAAAGCGATTCCGTCCGGCGGAGACGGCGATTTCAGTTATGAAAAATTTGAGGAAACGTATAACGGCGATTTAGCGAACGGATTGGGTAATTTTGCGGCTCGAATATTAGTCCTCGCTTCAAGCGACACTAACAAATCGCGAATTCACACGAATGACACGAAGATTGATAGCGTAGTTGAAGAAAAAATTAGGATTGTCCGGGAAGGAGTTTATAAAAAAATTGAAGAATTCAAATTAAACGAGGCATTGGAAGCAATTTGGGGGCTTATCCATTTTGGCGACCAATACGCGAATGAGAAAAAACCGTGGGAGAAAAAAATAACAGCTGACAACAACAGACAACAAACAACCACAATTTACAATTTACTGATAATTTTGGATAATGTCGCGGCGTTGCTGGCGCCGTTTTTGCCCGAGACCGCGGAAAAAATCACTAAAAGCATTACTAATAAAGAGGAAGAAATTACGGTTAAAAAAATAGAAAATCTTTTTCCGCGATTATGAAGTCAATTATAGACGTCCATTCTCACGTCCAATTTCCGGCTTATGACGAAGACAGAGAAGCGGTTATTGAAAGGGCGAAAATGGCGGGCGTGAAAATGATTGCGGTGGGAACGCAGACCACCACTTCGGAAGCCGCGATTAAACTTGCTCATCAGTATCCGGATGATATTTGGGCAACGGTTGGTTATCATCCGAACCACGCAGTGGTTCGCTCCGACCGAAGCGTCGGAGCAGCTGATAAATGGCACCATGACTTAAAAGAACAAAAAAAAGCTGTGCCGGAAAAATTTGATATTGAAAAACTGCGAAGTTTGGCTAAAGACCCGAAAGTGGCGGCGATAGGAGAATGCGGGCTGGACTACTATCGATTAGCGATAAGTGACAAGAGATATGAGACAAGTATCAAAGAAGCGCAGAAGGAGGTTTTTTTACAGCAGGTTGAGCTGGCGCAAGAATTAAATAAGCCGTTAATGATTCATTGCCGTCCCTCAAAAGGCGCGGACGACGCTTACCACGATTTATTAGAAATACTAAACCCCTTACCCCCTACCCTAAACTCCATTGTCCATTTTTATGTTGGTTCTTTAGCCGTTACTAAAAAGTTAGTGGCGGCGGGATTTTATTTTACTTTCGGCGGCGTTATTACCTTCGCGCGAGATTATGACGAATCACTCCGCTATATTCCATTAGAGCGGATTTTGCTGGAAACCGATTGTCCTTATGTGGCGCCGGCGCCGTATAGGGGAAAAAGAAATGAGCCGGCGTTTATAGTTGAAACCGCTAAAAAAATGGCTGAGCTGAAAAATCAGGATTTTTCCCAATTATGCGAACAGATTTATAGCAATAGTAAGGCCGTTTTCGGCATTAAGAGCTAAAATTTTCTCCACAGAATACTCTTTTAACCACTGGTATAAAGCGGTATTTTAAAGATATGCCAAATCCGTATAATCATAAAAAAATAGAATCCAAATGGCAGAAGAAATGGAAAGACGGGAAAATTTTTGAAGCGCCGGACGCGATTAGGGGCAAGAAAAATTTTTATCATCTGGTGATGTTTCCGTATCCGTCCGGCGACCTTCATATCGGCCATTGGTACAATTTTGCCCCGGCGGATGTTTTCGCGCGCTATAAAAGAATGCGCGGGTTTAATGTAATGAGCCCTATCGGCTTTGACGCTTTTGGCTTGCCTGCGGAGAACGCGGCTATTAAAAGGAAAATCCATCCCGCAAAATGGACAACAGCCAACATTAAGGCGATGACCAAGCAGCTGGAAAGCATGGGTAATAGCTATGACTGGTCGCGATTAGTTATCACTTGCGAGTCGGAATATTATAAATGGACCCAATGGCTGTTTTTAAAATTTTTTGAAAAAGGGCTGGCTTACCGCAAAAATGTTTTGGCGAATTGGTGCCCGTCTTGCCGGACGGTCTTGGCTAACGAGCAGGTTATAGACGGCCATTGTGAAAGATGCGACAGCGAAGTTACTCATAAAGAAGTTGAACAGTGGCTTTTTAAAATTACCGATTACGCGGAGCGGCTTTTGGGGGATTTAGAGACGTTAGATTGGCCGGAAAGGACCAAGTCGATGCAAAGAGAATGGATTGGCCGTTCGGAAGGCGCGGAGATAGAATTTCCGGTGGTTGACTCCAATTTGAAAATAAAGGTTTTTACGACGCGCGCCGATACTTTGCCCGGCGCCACTTATCTAGTGCTTGCTCCCGAACATCCTTTAATTACCACGCTTAACGCCCGCATTAAAAATAAGAACAGCGCTAAAGAATATATTGAACAGGCGCAGAAAAAATCCGAGCTGGAGCGGATGATTGGAGTTGAAGCTCCGACGCCCGCCGAAGGCGAGGTCGGAGGCCCGACCGTTAAACGGGTCGGGCAGAAAACCGGCGTAGAGTTAAAGGGAATTTTGGCGATAAATCCGTTTACTAAAAAAGAAATACCGGTTTGGGCTTCTGATTACGTACTGCATACTTATGGCACGGGCGCGATTATGGCGGTGCCGGCGCATGATGAGCGGGATTATGAATTTGCCAAGAAATTTGATTTACCGATTATTCAGGTTATTACTAAAGAAGGCGAGGCAGAAATTGGAGAATTGGCCGCGCCTTATCTTGAAGACGGCATTATGGTAAATTCGGGGGATTTGAATAATTTGCCGAATAATTTTGCCAAAGATCGGATTGTGGAATTGGTGGACAGCAAAAAAAAGATAAATTATAAGCTCCATGACTGGATTTTATCCCGCCAGCGCTATTGGGGCGCGCCTATTCCAATTATTTATTGTAAAAATTGCGCCATTCAAAATCCTTCCGGGCAAGGAATTGTGCCGGTGCCGGAAAAAGATTTGCCGGTGTTATTGCCAAAAATTAAGGATTTTACTCCGGAAGGAACGGGAAAATCTCCTTTAGCGAAATCTTCAGAATTCGTTAAGGTAAAATGCCCCCAATGCGGCTGGGAGGCGGAGCGGGAAACAGACACTATTGACACCTTTGTGGATTCTTCCTGGTATTATTTGCGTTACGCCGATTCCCATAATGATAAAGAATTCGCGGAGGATAAAAAAATAAAATCCTGGCTTCCGGTGAATATGTATATCGGCGGAGCGGAACATTCGGTTAAGCATTTACTTTATTCAAGATTTATAACTAAATTTTTGCACGATAACGGCTATCTTGAATTTAAAGAGCCGTTCGTTTCTCTCAGGCATCAGGGGATAATTTTGGGACCGGACGGCCAGAAAATGTCCAAATCCAAAGGAAATGTGGTTGACCCTGATGATTTAGTGGAAAAATTCGGAGCGGATTCCGTACGGATGTATCTGTGTTTTATGGGCGAATATCACCAGGGCGGTCCCTGGAATCCGACCGGAATTATGGGAGTGAGCAGGTTTTTGAATAGGGTATGGAAATTAATAAGCGAAAAAGAATTTGTAGATTCGGATAAAAAATTTGTAGGTTTGGATCGGATAATGCATAAAACCATAAAGAAAGTCGGCGAGGATATTGAAAATTTTAAATTCAATACCGCCGTCAGCTCTTTAATGATTCTTTTAAATGCAATGGAAAAAGAACAGAACCGCTTGTCACTTGTCACTTGTCACTTGTTTCTTAAATTACTCGCTCCTTTTACCCCGCATCTTGCCGAGGAACTTTGGCATAATTTAGCGAATAGCGACCCAGCCTTCGCGCAAGGCTCCGGCGGGCAAAGCAAGCGAGAAATAGCAAGTATACATTTGGAACCGTGGCCCGAATATGACGAAAAAATGACAATAGAGGATGAATTTGAGCTTTTAATTCAAATAAACGGCAAATTGCGTGATAAGGTCTTTGTTTCAAAAAATATCGCTCAAAAAGAAGCGGAAAAATTGGTTTTGGAACGGAATAAAATAAAAGAACAGCTTGGCAAGAAAAAACCGAAGAAAATTATTTTTGTGCCCGGAAGATTACTTAATATAGTTATTTAATAACTGATTGAATTTTCTGCCCCGCTCTTCGTAATTTTTGAATTGGTCAAAACTGGCGGCGCCGGGCGAAAAAAGCGCCGTATCATTTTTAGAAATTTCTTTTTTAAGAATTTTTACCGCCCCTGAAAGAGTGGGTAGAATTTTGACGGTGATGTTTTTATTTTTGCCAACGGTATTTTTAAGTTCGTTTTTATTATCGCCGTATAAATATATTTTTTTAATCGGCGATACCAGAACCGCTTTTCTAAGATTTTTATAAGACAGTTTTTTATTTTTTCCTCCCATAATAAGAATGGTCGGATTAGTTGCTTTAATTCCGGCGATTACTGCTTCGGGATTAGTAGAGGCGGAATCATTATAGATATTGGGACTTTTATGAATTAACTCTAATCGATACGGCAAGCCCTTAAAATTTTTGATTTCCCGAAGAATTTTTTGTTCCGGAATTTTTAAGGTTTTCGCGGCGATAGTGGCGGCATAGGCGTTTTGAAGATTGTGCCGGCCCGGAAGCGGAATAATTTTTTTGATTTTTGAAAGTAGGATTTTTTTATCTTTAAGCGAAAATCCGATTTTCCGGCCATTGCCTTGAGCGGCAATTTTTTTTGGCCACGGATTATTTCGGGAAAAGACGGTAATATCGTTTTTGGTTTGGAAACGTGAAATTGAAGATTTAGCATCCGCATATTCTTTAAAAGTTTGGTGGTGGTCTTGGTGTTCGGGGGTAATGTCCAGAACAATGCTTAAATTAGGGGATTTTCTGAGGTCTTGAAGCTGAAAACTGGACAGCTCAAAAATTACCAGTGAATTTTTTTTGAGTTTGGGCAGAATTTTTAAAGCGGGCAGGCCTATATTCCCTATAAGAAAAATATTATCTCCCCATCTCGTTTTTAACATTTTACTTAAAAGCGTCGCCGTTGTGCCTTTTCCTTTTGAGCCGGTAATGCCGATGATTGGGCAGGGGCATTTGTCAAAAAATAATTTAGTGGCGCTGGTTATTTTTACCCCAGCATTTTTAGCGGACTGGATTTCTTTAGTTAAATAAGGCAGGCCGGGCGAACGAAAAATAATGTTAAATTGTTTTAAATTTTTTAGGTAGTCGGGACTGAATTTTTTGTCTAATGCCATAATTTCGCAATTTTGGTATTCGGAATTGGACTTTAAATATTTCATGACGGATTTTCCTTCAAGTCCAAAGCCGAGAATAGCTATTTTAAAGCGTGAATTCATGTTTTGATTATATATCTTGTTGTTTTTTTAAAAAAGTTGTAAGTTAAATAGATGCATCAATATATCGGTTTAATTCTGCTGATTTTAGCGGTATCGGCCGGAATTTATTTGGCCGGCAACCACGGCGGATTGCCGGATTTAAAAATTCCGTTTTCGTTCAATATATTGCCTTCGCCCGTCCATAATTATCAAAACAATTCCGGCGTTGCCAATAATAATTTTTTTAACGAGACCGTTATTCCGGAATTAGAGTCTAGAAAATCAGCGCGGATTTCTTATGTTTCCCAGCCGGGTAGTTTTGGTTCTTATTACGAACTGGGGTTATCCGCAGATTTAAGCAGTAATGAGAAACTAAACATTACCGGCTGGACGGTAAAAAGCAATCGAGGGAGTTTTGAAATACCTCAATCGCAAGAAATTTATTCTTTCGGCGGCAGCCAAAGAGATATTGTTTTGCGGCCCGGGGACAGAGTAAAGATTTATTCAACGGAAAGCCCTAAGGGAAATTTTCGCGCGAATAAATGTTTGGGTTATTTAGGAAGTGATTCCTTTTCTCCTCCATTACCGAAGGATTGCCCGTATGTCAGCCGGGCGGAAATCAACAATTTCAGCGGCTATTGCCAGGATTATCTTTTATCTTTGGGCGCCTGCGAAAATCCGTCGGCTAATCCTCCGGTTCCGCATAGCGATGCCGCTTGCTTTGATTTTTTACGAAAACTTAATTACGACGGTTGCGTGGAAAAATATCGGAACGATGACGATTTTCTTTCCGGAGATTGGCTGGTTTGGCTGGGGAAAGAAATGAATGTTTTTGACTCGCTTCACGATAAGGTCCAGCTATTAGACAAATCGGGAAAGCTGGCGGATGAATACATATATTAAAAAACCGCTCCGATAATCATCGGGGCGGTTTGATTTTTAAAAACTAATCACACAGGAAAGTCCTGTTTGATAAACATCTTTTTGCTGGTAGGTGTATTTTTGATTGTCGTCCCGCAGGTTTGGAACTTTAATATCCCAATAGGAATGTTCGGCTTTGAAGATAATGTAGTTGTTAACCCGCAAATTTAATCCAACCGTATATTTATTTATGGAAGTGGTAATGAAAGAGATTTGGTTTGGAAAAGCGGTAATCGGCAGATTGTTTGCCAGATTTAAATTCTTGGAAAAAATCAGTTTTGGACCGCGCCGTTCCAGTCGGTTAAATGCAAGCATGCCCAACGTTTTTTGAAAAAAAGGCGGATTTTTCCAAACAGGAAAAGCGGCTTGAACATAAAATCCCCTGTTAATTTCGGTTTTAGTCGGCAGGAGATTGGTGTTTTGCAAAAAATCAACGGTTTCGTCGGATTTGGCTTGAGCGTGGCGAAAATCGGTTTCGCTGTAAATATATTCGGCGGTTAGGCTTAAATCACGGTATCTGGTTATTAAGTCGCTTCCGCAGATAGAGTAATTTAATCCGACAATTCCCGATTCTAAGTCATAGCTTCCGCGCATACAGGATAATCCTAAACTTACACCTTTTAAATTAAAATGTTCTGATTCGTTGATGGGCAAGGGCAGTGCCAATCTATTGGAGGCAAAGACCATTCTTCCGCCGCCGGCTTTTTGATTATTATTATCCGCTAAATCGTTATTTAGGTGGCCGAAATCAAGATTAACTCCTTCTATCGGCGGTCCTTCAACGTTGAGATTGTTTGTATTTGGGAAGGTCCGTATTCGGTGGGCGGTTTCTCCGAGTCCGTTTACGGCATAAACTGTTAGTTCCCTCGGAATTAACGGATGGCCGGCGTTTGGATAATAGCTGATTTTGGCGCCGATATCGGTGTAGCCGGCGCTGATTGGCGGTCGTGGAGAATTAAGGCGGATTTCTAAATCTAAGCTGTCCGGCGAGGCATATAAAAGCGGTCTGGTTAGGGATAGAAATTGGTTTGGCCGATAAAGCTGATTATAATATCCAAACGGCACCAGAAATTTTCCAACTTCCAGATTGAAAATATTTTTATACGGAAATTGGGTGGAAAGCCGATAAAGGTTAATTTTCCCCTGTGAAGCGGTGGGGATTTGAAATTCTACAAATAGGGGAATTTTCCCGTTTAGTTTTCCATTAAGTCCGAAAAAAATATCTGTCAGAGAAACTATCAATTTGACATCGCTTTCAAATCCAGATAAATCCGGGCCTTTACTTCTTCCGTTTATAGAGAAACTGCCGTTATATTCTATGTCAGTTATTTTGACATTTGCCGAAGAGATCTCCGGTTTGAGAATATTCAGAAAAAAAGCAATAACAAAAAAACAACAAAGCCGTTTTTTCATTTAGGGCCTCCGATATGTCAATCAGCTACCGATATTATAATTTAAAACAGCGTTAAGCGCAACCGTTCGTTAGCAAGTGGCTATTTTCTTTCGGCCAGCGTCACTTTGATTTCCAGATTGTTTTTTCCGCGGAGAATTTTCATTTTCAGGATATCGCCGACATTCATTTCTTCCAGAAAATCCTGGATGGTTTTATCGTTGGTTATTTTTTCTCCGTTGCATTCTAAAATAATGTCCTTTTCTTTTAAACCGGCTTTGTGGGCGGGAGTTCCGTTGATAACCGCTTCGTGATGCGGGCTTTGCGCGGCCACCAGCGCGCCGTAAGCCACCGGAAGCTTTAGCCGGTCCATTAAATTCTCGTTAATCGTCACATAACGCAAGCCCAACAGCGGCCTTTTCACCCTTCCGAATTTTTTTAAATCGGACAAATCCCTTTTAGCGGCGTTAATCGGAATAGCAAAACCGATATTTTGGGCGCCGAAAATGACTGCGGCATTGATTCCAATAGCGTCTCCTTCAAGATTTACCAATGGGCCGCCGGAGTTTCCCGGATTGATGGCGGCGTCGGTTTGGATAAGCCCCCGCAATTCCTGCATTGATTCTTCCGGACTGGGCCGAGCAGATATGGCTCTGGCCAAACCGGAAACAATTCCTTTGGAAACCGTATTTTTAAACATTCCCAGAGTATTGCCGATGGCAATGACGGTCTGGCCTAATTCTAATTCGGTAGAATTTCCAAGCGATATAGTCGGCAGTCCGTTGGCTTTGATTTTTAAAATGGCAATGTCTTCAATGGGGTCTCTGGCGATTACTTCCGCCTCGTATTTTTTATCATCGGAAGTTATAATCGTATATTCCGCCGTCGGGTCGGCGATTACATGCTTGTTCGTAAGAATAATGCCGCTCGGGTCGGTTATGAAACCGGAACCGCCTCCTACCTGGACCATTCCTCGCGAGTCAATCTTGTCTTCCGGTATTTTCAGTTCCGGCATTCCGAAGGGCATCAGCGGCATCATTTCTTGGGGCAGTTCTTTTTCAATTTCTTTTAAACTTTTTGAAATAATAACCGAGACCACTGCCGGCATTACTTTTTTGATAGTTTTTACTATGGTTTCCGACATGTTTTTCATTATATCATTTATTTTTATAAAGCCACTTTCCGAATTCTACTGCCGCGATATTGCTGATTCCTATTCCGGCAACCGCTAAAAGCCAAATAGGAGAAAGTGAAACCGTGTGGAGCAATTTTTGCATGAAAGGCGTGTAAATCGCCGTCGCCATTATGAGCAGGCCGATTCCCGCGCCGGCGACTAAATAGAGATTAGAAAATGGATTATATTTTAATATGGATTTTTGCAAACTTCTTACGGAAAATGACAAAAATAAGGTATAAGTTCCAAAAGAAGCAAAGATAAATGATTTCACGGTTGAGGGGTCAAAACCTAAACGCAGTAAAATTATATAAATAACCAGCAATAAAATGCTGGTAGGGATGCCTATCGCGAAAATCAAGAATTTCATTTGCGGGTCCAAAAGTGATTTTGATAATTTTCTCGGACGAGACAAGGGATGGTCAATGCCATTTTCAAAAGCCATGGCAATGGCGGGAAAACTGTCTCCGAAGAAATTTACCAGCAGAATTTGAAGCGCGTTGAGAGGCAGTTCCGCTCCTAAAATCAGCGCTCCGCCAATAAGAAATAATTCATCAAATACGCTGGAAAAAAGATATACTATTACTTTGCGGATATTTTCCATTGTCCGCCGGCCTTCTTCCACCGCCGAAACAATGGTTTGATAATTATTGTCTAACAAAATCAGTTCGGCGACATCTTTAGCGACATCTGTTCCGGAGCCCATCGCCACGCCGATATCCGCCTGCTTTAAGCTTGGCGCGTCATTTATGCCATCGCCGGTCATTGCCACTATTTCGCCGGCATTTTGGTACGCTTTTGCTATTTTTACTTTGCCTTCCGGGCTGACCCGCGAGACCACGCGAAGTTTGGGAAGGCAATTTTTTAATTCTTCGTCGGACATGGAATCCAGCTCGGCGCCGTTGATGACATTTTCGTCATGGACTGGAAATCCCAGTTCTTTGGCTACCGCTTCCGCGGTGCCGCGATGGTCGCCGGTAACAATTATGGTTTTAATCCCGGCTTGTTCTATCTGGTGGATGGTGTCGCGCACCGAGGCGCGAATCGGGTCGTTAAAAGAAAAAGCGCCCAAAAATTGGAATCCCTCAAATTTTTGTTTGGCTGTAAGGTTGGTTTCCGGATTCGCGTATTTGATTGCCAAACCGAGCACTCGGTGTCCGGCGTAAGCCAGCCGGTCTATTTCTTTGGCGATGGCGCGCCGCTTTTCTTCAAGAGTTTTAGTGGAAAGATTAAGCAGAATTTCCGGCGCGCCCAAAAGGCAGATAAAGAATTTTGATTGATGGCGGATTAACGAAGCGGAAAATTTATTGGCGGAATTAAAGGGCAGATAGTCCAAAACACTCATATCTTTTTTAATTTGATGCAGGAGTAATTCCATTTTCGCGGCGGAGCGGACCATGGCAACTTCCAGTGGCCGGCCGACAATCCGCCATTTTTCATAGGAATCTTTGGGATTTTCAATAATAACGTCGGAATTGACAACTGCTAATCTCATCAAGTGCTCTTCGTCAATATCATCCGTTTCGGAAAATACGGATATTTTTGCGAGTTCCATTTTTGCTTCTGTTAACGTCCCGGTTTTATCGGTTAAAATCACGCTGGTGTTGCCCAATGTTTCCACCGCCAATAATTTTCTGACCACCCCGTTTTTTTTCGCCAATCTTTGAACGCCGACTGCCAGAATTACCGTCATTGCTACGGGCAATCCTTCCGGTATGGCGGAGACCAGTATCGCGACTGAAGTCAGGAACATTTCCAAGAAGGTATAGCCGGTAAAAATTCCTGTTATGAAAATAGCGGCGGTTAGCGCCAAAATTACGGCGCCGGCCTTTAAGCTGAAATTGGCGATGGATTTTTGGAGAGGCGTGCGCTCTTCTTTTTGGCTTTTAACCAGCAGGGCGATTTGCCCGATTTCCGTGGCGGCTCCGGTTCGGCAGACCGCGGCGTTGGCGAATCCCTGGACAATCAACGTTCCGCTTAAAATCATTGATTTTTGGTCGCCGATGCCGGCCTGGAAACTTGACGGTTCCGTTGTTTTTATAACCGGCAGGGCTTCGCCGGTCAGAATGGCCTCATCTGCCATTAAATCATTGACATAAATAAGCCGGGCGTCGGCCGGGACCCGGTCGCCTTGAGAAACCCGGATAATATCTCCCGGCGCCAATTCCGAAGTGTCTATTTCAAATTCTTTGCCGCCCCTGATAATTCTTACTCTTTCTTTAATGTAGCTTTTAAGGTGGGACAGCGCTTTTTCCGCTTTGTTTTCCTGGTAGTAGCCGAGAATGCTGTTTAATAAAACGGCGGATAAGATAAAGATAGCGTCGGTGTAATCCTTTAAGAAAATGGTAATGGCTCCGGCAATAAGCAATAAAATTATCAAAGGGCTTTTGAATTGGTTAAGAAAGATTTTTATCCTGGTAATTTTTTGCTCTTCAGCAATTTTATTTTTTCCGAAAATTTTCAGCCGTTCTTCGGCTTCTTCTTCGGGCAACCCCTCGTTAGTGGTTTCCAATAAATCCAAAACCTCGCTTGTTTTCAGCGCCCAGAATGATTTTTTTAGGATTTCTTTTCCGATTGTCATTTTTATTATTATAACAGGGATATTAAATTAAACGGCTCATGCCAAGTGGTATAAGCCGTTTAACTATTATGGCGGACTGTGTCCGCCGAAGCCCGCTATGACGGGCGAAGGCGGAGGGTGCAGGATTTGAACCTGCGAGGAGCTTTCACCCCAACTGGTTTTCAAGACCAGCGCCATAAACCGCTCGGCCAACCCTCCTTTTACTAATCAGTTTTTGTATTTTATCACATTATTTGACATCGTAACAGGTTTGCCGTATTCTTTTTTATAGCGTTTTAAAATTGAAAATACGAAAAAAGGAGGCGGAAATGAAGTTATTAAAGCGCGGGTTGTTTCTGGTTGCGTTGTTTGTTGTCCAGCCGGCGTTCTCTGCGGAACAGAGAAGTAAATTGTTTGCCGTTGAAGCGTCCGGCGGCTATTACAAAGTTCCCGGAGAACTTTTTGATGTGAGCGGGTCAATCGTGCGGCATCCGCCCGGGCTTTATGGTTATGCCAAGACGGCGCATTTGGATTTTTTCTTATTTGAGCATTGGCTGGTAGGCGTTAATGCGTTTGATTTTGTTGCTAACGGAGACGGCGAATGGCGGCGGAACGATACTGACGCGGTTCTTGTCGCTAATAAGCTTGTCGGAATTATTACCGGAAAAACCGACTGGCGGTTACAGGGTGGAGCCGTTGAAGCCGAATATAGATTTTTTAATGGTCCTGTCAAGCCGTATTTCCGCGCTGGAATCGGTTACGGAAAATTAAAAGTAAAATTTAAGGGTCGGTTTCAAGGTCACGAAACTTTCAGCGGATTAAATTTTTTGGTTTCCGAACCGGCAGAAGATGAAGTAAGTCGAAGCATTCCGGTGGTCGCGGCCGAAGCCGGTTTGCGTTTTGAGATTTGGAAGCATAGTTATTTTTTTATGGGAGCCGCCTGGAATACGGGAATGATTTATCAAGCGGGCGCAGGATTGGGATTTTAGAAATTATAAAAAGCAAATCGTTCCGATATTCATCGGAACGATTTTTTGTTATGTGGTCATTATAACAAAAAGTTCGGACTCATTTCCAGCAGAATCCGGAGTGAACCGCCGCCCGCCGCCGATGACGGCGGCGTAGCCCCGCAGAAAAAATGTTCCTTGCATTTCTGATACCCCCGCCGA
>Ga0155221_120_pt1 | contig 51899 bp, 59 predicted proteins | sample RifCSPhighO2_02_FD_106189 | JGI IMG/M metagenome (GOLD analysis project Ga0155221, IMG submission 106189) | Candidatus Harrisonbacteria bacterium RIFCSPHIGHO2_02_FULL_42_16 | reverse complement strand
GAATTCCGAAGCGGAAATATGAAAAAATGGCACGTTCGCTTCTCCGGCTACGGCTCTGGCCAGCAAGGTCTTTCCGGTGCCGGGCGCCCCCATTAAAAGAACGCCTCTGGGAATCCGCGCTCCCATCTGCAGAAATTTTTTCGGGTTCTTCAAAAAATCCACCACTTCTTTCAATTCTTCTTTCGGCTCTTTAAGGCCGGCCACATCTTTAAAAGAAAATTTGTCCTTGGGCGAACTGAACAGCCGCAGATTGGAACGGCCGAAACTGAACGCCTGATTGGCGCCGGATTTTGCCTGGCGGAAAATAAACCAGAACATCGCGCCGATTATTAAAAGCGGCAAAAGCGTCGGCAATAATAATCCCATCCAAAAACGCCAGCCGGATTCGTCTTGAACATCCACCACCACCGACTGCAACGATTTGGCGCTCACGCCATAATTATTCAAGGTCTGGCTCAATCCCGATTCCGTTTCTTTTTTAGAAACTGCTTTCTCGCCGCCTTTTAAATCAATATAAAGAGCGTTGCCTCTCACGATGACTTTTTCCACCTCTCCTTTATTTATCCGCCCCGCCAGCTCGCTGACAGTCAATTCCGCCGGCGCTTTTCCGGTTTGAAATAATATTGAAAAAACCGCCGCCGTTAAAAGCAGAGTAACGGTAGCCCAAAGAATATTTTTATAAAGCGCCATATTATTTTCTATATAATATATAATAATAAAAATTATCTAAATAGTCAAAAACTATATTAACCCCAAATTAATAAGAATTCTGCGGTGATTAGGAAAAAAATCAGGGAGATTTTTCAATTGTTTTAAAGAAAAAATCTTTATTTCTTCTCCCTCGTTACCGATACCTTTAATGCCGGCAAGCGATTTAACTTTTATCCTAAAAAGAGTAAAAATATGGCTTACTCTGTCTTCGGAATAAATAATCTTTAAATCTTCCGGCTGAATAAAAATTCCCAATTCTTCCCGTATTTCCCTTTGAGCAGCCATTTCCGCCGTCTCTTCACCCTCGCTTCTTCCTCCGGCCAATTTCCAATAAGAAGGGCTGGGTTTTTTAGGGTCCCTAATCAAAGGAATTCCTTCGGGGGCTTCCACTAGCGCCGCGACGGCGTGATTTTTATAATCCATTTTCAAAATTATACTTTAAATTAATCAAAAAGAAAAGCTCCGGGAAACGCACGGAGCTTTTTATAAAAATTAACGCGGGCGATTTTATGTCTTGCTTTCAAATACCGGCCAATTGTCCGGCAGGGTTAAATAATCCCTTCTGGAGGCCGTACTCAATAATTTCGCGCCGGTTCTGGCATGGCTAAAATACATAAGCTTCTTTTCAAATACTACCCGAGGGTCCATTACCGGACGATTCGCATTCTGAATGGAAAATCCGGCAAGAGAGGATAGTGGAAACCAATCCACCCTATAAATTTCATCCGACTCAACAAGCTTTCGAGACATCCCGGCTTCTGAATCAACTTCAATCCAAAACCAATGAGTAACGCACGGCTTTGGCTTACCGGGCAAAACACTGGTAACTTCCGCCATCAAAGCCACCACCCCTTGCACTTCTCTGATCTGGGCCTCATTTTGAGATTCGCGAACCAAAGCATCAAAAAAGGTCTCATTACTGTCCACCATTCCTCCGGGAAAACCAATAGCGGGCGGCTTTCCGTTTGGCCTTTGATCACCGCGTTCGGTAACCAAAAGCAATTCGCCGTATTTCTTCATAACGCCTTTTTCAAGAGCGGTTGATGTCACTCTAAAAATAATCCCCCTTACCGTGTGGTCAGAGGCCGGGTCGGGTTTCCCGGAAAGCATTTTTTTGAGCTCATCTCCGACAACCCATTTTTCCACATACTCAATTTTCTTTTTATTCCGAAAATCTCGCAATTTTTTTTGGGCGTCTTCGTAAGTCAACAAAGGTATCGGCCTTCCGTCAAAGCGAAAATTCCTTAACTCCGTCCTATGTTCTTTTTTTTTGCACGCTCCAATGGGATTTTTTTGCCAGCCCCGATTCAATCTCAAAACAAAAGGGATTTTGGTGAATTGCAGGTACTCATTGACTAAAACAGCCGCAAAAGAACCTTTCTTTTGCTTTATTCCGTCTTTTTTATAAATACCGCCCCGGCCGTCGGTCTTAAAACGAAACATCGGAGAAAAACTCAGTCCGTTTAATTCTTTGCCGTTGTCATTCTGCAACTCTGACGAAATCCCCAAAAGCAAGGGCTGAAGTTCTTTCAACTGAACAGATTTTCCGGCGAAAAAATCATTAAATATCTGAAAATCCGATTGAGTCGGGAATTCTTCTTGCTGGAAAGGTTTATATAATTCCCCAATTCTCTTGGCATATTCCCGTAAAAAGAGATTATCGGGATACCGAATTGTTGCGCGAATCAATACTTCGTCGGAAAGACATACTGAACATACTGTCTGATCGCCGCTCGGAGCAGAGCCGTCATCTTGCCACCCGAATGAATCTGTCGGCTGTTTCAATGACTGGCCGCCCTCCGAACCCAAACCAAGATGCTGAAGATAATCCTTATCGTCAAACTTCCCCGATTTTGTCATTTCTATCCGCCTCCTCTCGTATAATGTTGTCAATTCAGGAACTCCTTAACTGTATACAGTATATAACAAAGCTATAAAAATGTCAAATTATGCTCGATTTTTATTTCTTTCAAACACCGCTTCGGAATAGACAAAAATGTTTCGCTCGTTAAGATATAGATATAGATAGAGATAGAGATGAAGATGGGCGGGAATTATATTTTAATTTAATATCAAAAATAAACAAAAAAACGACCCGCAAAAAAATCTTGCGAGTCGCATTGCGACTTCGGATTTAGTCCGAATTTTCGGCTTAGTTTCTGGCAAGAAGCCAATCGCTGATCTTGGTCCAAAAGTTCTTTAAGGCCAAGATTTGGATCAGCTTTACCAGTTCATAGACCAGTACATAGACCAGTCCATAGACCACCAGTCCAAAGGCCAGTACATAGGCCAGTCCACAGACCACCAGTCCACAGACCACCAGTCCATAGACCAGTCCATAGACCACCAGTCCATAGGCCAGTTCAAAGACCACCAGTCCATAGACCAGTCCAAAGACCAGTCCAAAGGCCAGATCTTCATTCCTTCTGATTTGCTCGTTGGTAAAGAACAGAATCAGGATGGTAGACCAGATCGGCCCCATCAGCACATCCCACCAGTGGGATATGCCAAAAGGCAAGGCCACGGTCCACTTGGGAGTCATCTTGATGGACGTCACCACCGGCACTGAACCGTTCACCAGATACCAGCTGGCCCAAAAGAGCGCGATCAGCCCGGCAGTCAGAAGCGACCAGCGGACAATCAGTTTGTTTCTCCTTGCGGAATCCATAGTTCACCTCTCAAAGTACGATGTCGTATCCTTAACTTAGATACAAATGTATTATAGCATATAAGATTTACCTTGTCAAGTATCCGTTTCTCTATTGGTTTACCTCACGAACTAACTTCCAACCTTTTAAAATTAAAAAAATGTGCCGTAAAATAGCTTTTAACTTTCTTGTAGCCAACTTACGCAGGCTTTATTACAAATAAATGAAGCGAACGAGGAGTGGAAACCGGAACTGAACCGCCGGCTGGCGGTGAATTCCGGAGGAGTTCCCCGAGTAAGCGAATAATATTTGTTAAAGCCGAGTACTGGTTGGCGGAAGAAAGTTAAAAGCTATCCAAAAACAAATCTACTTCTTCAACTTCAAAATAATCCTCTTTTCCTGCGGCTTTACGAATTCAATATAAAAATTATAATTCTGCCCCTCCTTTATTTGTTTCTCCATCTCTTCCACGCTACCGAATTCCGAAACGTGAATCAAGCCCTGAATTTCCGAATCCAAAGCCACAAAAGCGCCGAACGGATTGAATCGCGACACCCGGCCGTTAATTTCAGTTCCGGCTTTATATTTTTCTTCTACCTTCAGCCACGGGTCGGCTTTCAGCGCCTTCAAAGACAAAGTAACGCGGTCATTGTTAATTTCCAAAATTTTCGCTTTAACACGGTCGTTAACATTAGCCACTTCTTTGGGATTTTCAACTAATTTATGGTCCAGTTCGGAAATGTGCACCAATCCCTCAATTTCCGGGTCATCGGCAAATTTAACGAACGCGCCGAAATCCGCGACGCCGGAGACAATGCCTTCCACAATATCGCCCGCCTTATACTTGGTAAGTTTTTCCTTGACATTCTGATTGGTAACCTCGCGTTCGGATAAAATAAATTTGAAAGTTCTCGGATTAACGTCCAAAATTTTTACTTTGAGCTCTTGGCCGATAAATTTTTTCAATTCTTCCAAAATCTTTTCCTTGCTGCCGTCGTCAACGCGCGGATAATGCTCGTTGGAAAGCTGAGAAACCGGCAAAAACGCTTTTAATTCTTCCACCTCCGCCATCAGCCCGCCGACATTGGCGCCGGTAATCTTAACCGGCAATTCTTCGCCTTTCTCCCATAATTCTTTAATTACTTGCCAGGATTTCTGTTTTTCCGCGCCAGCCAAAGACAATTCAACATAGCCGTCGTCATTTTCAACCGACACCACTTTCGCCGACACCTCATCGCCTTCTTTTAATTTTTTTAAAACCTCTCTGGCGTTGGAAAATTCCAGCCCATAAATCACGCCGGTTCCGAATCTTCCTAAATCAAAATAAACTTTGCGAGGCGCGCGTTTTAATAATTTTCCGTTTACCAAATCGCCCTCTTTAATCATGGACATTAAGTCCGGAGAATTTTTAACCAACAGGGCAACGGGAGAATCGGGTTTCTTGAAGCTGTTTAACATATCTAAAACATAATAATATGCCGTCAAAAAATTTGCAACTATTGAATGCTGTATAGAAATTTGATATTATACAATATGCATGGTTATTAATTGGTACGGAGAGGGCTGCTTTAAAATCCAAACAGGCGGCCTTACTTTATTAACAGACCCGTTTGAATCCAATACCGGCCTGACTCCTCCGCGGGGAAAGGTTGATTTAACGTTAAAAACTCTGGCCGCTTGGCCATTAAAGCAAAATAATGAAGAAAGCGGCAATACAATAGCGGGGGCCGGAGAATATGAAGTCCAAGGAATAACCATCCGGGGCATCGGATTGCCAAAAGAGTCCTCCGAGCAATTCTTAAAAACTGCCTATAAATTTTCCGTAGAAAATATCACTGTAGGGCTTTTGGGTCATTTAAGCGAAGAACTGCCCGCCGAAGCAATGGAAGAGCTGAAAGACGCCGATATTATATTTATTCCGGCCGGAGGAAAACCATTTATAGGGCAGGAGTTGGCGGCCAAAGTGTTAAAACAGCTAAGTCCGAAAATCGCGGTGGCTTCTTTTTTTAAAATCTCCGGCCTGAAGAGAGAAGGAAATGACTGGAAATCATTGGCTGAAGAAATGGGGCAAAAACCGGAAGTGTCGGAAAAATTAACCATCAGGAAAAAAGAGCTGGAAGAATTAAGGGGGACAAAATTAACGGTGCTGAAAATATAAACAAATATGCTTCAAAAAATCCAAAATTTTTTCTTAAAACTGCGCGAAAAAGACGAGCCGGCCAAAAAACGCTGGCTATTCGCTTTATCGTCCGTGTCTATGGCTTTGGTAATCATGCTCTGGGGAACCTATGTGAATTTAACTTTTCAAAATCTGGACGCGGCTCCGGAAGATATCGCCGGCCCGGGATTTCTTAAAACCTTTAATAGCGGATTTTATGCCGTATCCGAAAAATCAGCCGGAAAATTAAGCATACTATTTGATTATCTGAAAAAAATCGCGAAGCAAAAAAATTCCATTACTATCCACAGCGCCGATATTAATTTTATTTTAAATGATTTAGAAAATTTATCGCCTAAAAAATTACCCTAATCCCTCACCCTTAAAAGATTGATAAATTATTTATAAATTATATGAATTTTTTTACAGAAACAATTTTGGCGAAAGGTCTTCAATTAACGCAAAGGCATTGCGGCGTTTTCGCGATCCTTTAAGGGTGAGGGATGAAAGAACAGCCAAAACAAAATAATATTGCCGGCGTGGAAAAAAGGGAAATAACGGAAGAATTACAAGAATCCTACCTTGATTACGCAATGTCGGTTATCGTATCCCGGGCGCTTCCGGATGTGCGCGACGGATTAAAGCCGGTGCAAAGAAGAATCCTCTGGGCAATGTGGGAAAACGGCCTGACTCATGATGTTAAATTCAGAAAATCAGCCACGGTTATCGGTTCGGTTTTGGGCTCTTATCATCCTCACGGCGATTCCAGCGTTTATGATGCCTTAGTGAGAATGGCGCAGGATTTTTCTCTGCGCTATCCGCTTATTGACGGGCAGGGAAATTTCGGAAGCGTAGACGGGGACAGCGCCGCGGCCTACCGGTATACCGAAGCGCGCCTGGCAAAAATATCCGGAGAACTGCTTACCGACATAGAAAAAGATACGGTGAATTGGCAGTCGAATTACGACGCCACCAAAAATGAGCCGAAAGTTTTACCCGCAAAAATACCCAATCTGCTTTTAAACGGCACGGTCGGCATTGCCGTCGGAATGGCCACCAACATTCCTCCGCATAATCTGTCGGAAATTATTGACGCCACCGCGCATCTTATAGATAATCCCAAAGCCGTTGCCGACGATTTAATGAATTTTATCCAAGGTCCGGATTTTCCGACCGGCGGCGTAATTTACGACCAAAAAGCGATTAAAGAAGCATACGCGTCCGGCCGCGGTTCCATTACCATCCGGGCCGTCGCGGAAATTACCGAAAGGAAAAAAGGCCAGTATTCCATAGAAATTACCGAAATACCCTATCAAGTCAACAAAGCGGAACTGATTATAAAAATCGCCGAATTAATCACCGACAAAAGAATTCAGGGAATCCGCGACATCCGCGACGAGTCCGACCGTGAAGGAATGAGAATCTATATAGAACTTAAACAGGACGCCACTCCGCAAAAAATCTTAAATCAGCTTTACCAATTCACCGACCTGCAAAAAGATTTTCATCTTAATATGATAGTCCTGACCAAAAATCTTCAGCCCGAAGTAATGTCCGTCAAAGATATTCTGGCCGCTTACATTGAACACCGGAAAGAAGTGGTAAGGCGAAGAGCGGAATTTGAACTGAAAAAAGCCGAAGAGCGCGCCCACATTCTGGAAGGACTGCACAAAGCGCTCGGTAACATAGACAAAGTAATCGCCACGATTAAAAAATCCGAAAATAAGGAAGAAGCCCATAAAAATTTAATGTCTAAATTCGGATTAAGCGGCATCCAGACGACGGCCATTCTGGAAATGCGCCTGCAAACTCTGGCCGCTCTGGAAAGAAAAAAAATAGAGGAAGAATTAAAAGAAAAAAAGAAATTAATCGCGGAATTGGAATCGCTCCTCAAAAGCGCGGCTAAAATTCTTAAAGTAATCAAAGACGAACTGAAAGAAATAAAAGAAAAATACGGGGACCCGAGAAGGACTAAAATTATTCCCGGCGGGCTGAAAGAATTTAAAGAAGAAGACCTTATTCCGAAAGAAGAAACCATTATCACGATGTCCCAGGCCGGAATGGTCAAGCGGGTGGCGCCTTCCAGTTTTAAATCCCAAAAACGCGGAGGAATGGGGCTTATCGGCTCGGAAGTCGCCGAAGAAGATTTTTTAAGCTATTTCATGTCCGCCAATACTCACGACAACATTTTATTTTTCACCAACCGCGGCCGGGTTTTCCAAACCAAGGTCTATGAAATTCCGCAAGCCAGCCGTATTGCCAAAGGAAAATCCATCCATAATTTTTTGGAAATCCCAACCGACGAAACCATCAGCGCCGTCATTACTTATCCGGGCGAAAAAAAGTCATTGCCAGGATTCCTGGTAATGCTCACCAAACAGGGAATCATTAAAAAAACGCCGCTGAAAGATTTTGAAAATGTCCGCCGAACCGGAATTATCGCCATTAAACTGAAAAAGAATGATGCTCTGCAGAGCGTTCTCTTGTCTTCCGGCGCTGACCAGGTTTTGCTTTCCACCTCTTTCGGCCAGGCAATCCGGTTTAAAGAATCCGTACTCCGTTCTATGGGCCGGGCCACTTCCGGAGTAAGGGGAATCCGGTTGAAAAAGAACGATTCGGTTGTCGGATTAATCATCATCGGCAAAGAAAGCCAGAATTCCAAAATTCTGACTGTTATGGCTAACGGCTATGGAAAACAAACTACGCTGTCCCAATATAAAACCCAGGGACGGGGCGGTTCCGGAGTGAAAACCGCCAAAGTTACTCCCAAAACCGGTCAGGTAGTAGCCGTAAAAATAGTTGACCAAGAACAAGAAATTCTGGCGCTTTCCGCCAAGGGACAGATTATCAGGACTAAACTGGAAAGCGTAAGAGTCGCCGGCCGCGCCACCCAGGGAGTGCATATAATGAATCTCAAAGCCGGAGATAAAGTGGCGGGAGTAATTTGCTTATAAAAATTGTATAATACAATTATGAATCTAACCCGTTCCCAGCTTATTATCGTTGGCGTTGCCGGCGCTGTTTTGATTATTATCGCGCTTATCGCGCTTGGTGTAATCCCCGGAATACGCATTCAGGAACAGAAACCGCCGGAAATCACGCTGACAATTTGGGGCGTCTCGGACAATAAATCGGTCTTTCAGGAAAACTTGTCCGCTTACGAAGCTCTCCGCCCAAACATAAGGGTAAATTATGAAGAATTAAATCCCGACGATTACGAAAAAGTTCTTGTCAACGCGCTGGCCGCCGGAAAAGGTCCGGACATAATGATGCTTAATAATTCCTGGCTGCCCAAACACTTTGACAAGCTAATACCGGTTAAAAATGAACAGCTGACCCCTAAATCCTTTCAGGAACTTTTTCCGGTGGTGGCAGAGCAGGATTTCGCGCCGGACGGCATAATCTACGCCGCGCCTCTATATATAGATACATTGGCGCTTTTTTACAATCAGGACACTTTTGATAAAAATGGAATAGCGGTTGCCCCAAAGGACTGGCTGGATTTCCAAAATTTGATTCCGAAATTAAGGCAAAAAGACGCTTCCGGAAAAATTATAAAAGCGGCGGCGGCCATCGGCGGTTCAAATAATAATATCGGCAATGCCTCGGATTTTCTGACGTTGCTTATGCTCCAAGCCGGAACCAAAATGACGGACGACGATTTCCAGCAAACCACTTTTGCCAACTCGGTGGAAGGATTATTTCCGGCGCGGGACGCTTTAACTTTTTACGCCAAATTCAGCAATCCCAACGAAGACGATTTTTACACCTGGAACGAAAACTTTGAAAATTCGCTGGACAGTTTTGCCCGCGGCAATACGGCAATGATTTTCGCTTACGCCGGCCAAAAAGAAAACATTAAAACCAAAAATCCTTTTTTGAATTTCAAATCAGCCGCCATGCCCCAGCCGGTGGAAAGCGAAAAAGCGGTTAATTATCCTAATTATCAAGGATTAGCCGTAACCAAAAATAGCCAGTATCCGGATTGGGCGTGGGATTTGATACTCTACCTGACCGCCAACGAAACCGCGGCGGAAAATTATCTTTCCCATTCCAGCCGCTCGCCGGCGCTCCGCGCTTTAATACAAAAATACGCCGAACATCCGGAACTCGGCGTCTTTGCCAAACAAGCGCTTTCCGCCCGTTCCTGGCCGCAAATTGACAAAGAACAAATAGCAAAAATATTTTCCCAAATGATAGTTTCAGCAGTAACCGGACAATTAAGCGTTGCCGAGGCGGTTAATCAAGCCGACCGGCAGGCAACGGAATTGATGCGCGCCAGACGATAATATATGAAAAAAATTAAATTAAATTTATTGGCTATCGGCTATTGGCTATTGGCTAACGTCAAAATTGCTTTTGCCCAAGGCGTTATTCCGAATTGCGACCCCACCGCTCTCCTGCGGGGCGCGTCCAATCCTTGCACCATTTGCGATTTACTGAAACTTTTTAATAATGTCATCCAGTACGCGATAATTATCGGAACGTCATTAGCCGGGCTATATTTTGCTTACGGCGCATTTGTTATAATGACTTCAGGTGGCTCGGAACAGCGGCTCGGCACTGGTAAAAGCGCGCTTTGGGCCGCGGCTATCGGAACCGCCATCATGCTCGGCGCCTGGGTGATTATCGGAACCGCTCTTCATCTTTTAACCGGCTCGCCGTCGGCTCTACCGTGGGACGCAATTCAATGCTTATAAATGTATACTCAAAAATTATCAAAATATAAAAATATCTTAATATTCGGACTGGCAATCTCCGCGGTTTTTATTTATTTTCAGCTAACTTTCGCCCAATTTATAGGAGACGGAAATACACCAAAATTATTAAGAGAACCGGAAAATACCGGCAGCCCTATCGCTCCGGAACAAAAATCAACTTCGCCAACAAGCTTCGGAAACGAAAACACGATTAAAACCAGCTCCGATAAAGAAAATACTATCGGCACCAGTGACGGTCTAACCATTAAAATCCCCAATCCATTGGGCACCAATAATTTAGCCGAGCTTATCAATACGATAATAAGCCGGCTTATATTTCTTGGCGCGCCGATTGTAACTCTGATGATACTCATCGGCGCTTTTCAAATCTTAACGGCCGCCGGCGATGAACAAAAAATTATTACCGCCAGGCGCACTATTTTATATACGGTTATCGGATACGCCCTGCTTCTTCTTTCCGCCGGCATAACTTCTATTATTAAGGATATACTTTCCGGATAATGGACAAATTTATCGCCTATTGTAAAATGAATGGGCAGTATGTTATTATTAAAAAGGTCGCAGAATGAAAAAATACAATGAAAAACTTAAATAAAAAACTAATTATTGCCGCCTTAACCTATTTTCCGGCGGTAGCTTTAGCGGTTACTCCTCCGGGCGGAGTTCCGCAGACACAAGTGCAAGACGTAAATCAGGTCTATAACATCATTAAAAATGTAGTAAGCTGGATAGGGGCGCTCTTTTTTGCGGTCTTAGTCGCTTATTACTTTTATGCGGCTTATCTTTATCTGACTTCTGCCGGAGACGAAGGCAAACTTACGGAAGCCAAAAATAATCTTATTTACGCGATTGTCGCGACAGTAATCGGATTATTGGCTTACAGCATAGTGGGTATAGTTCAAAACTTCATTAAATAATCTCTCCCGCATAATTTATTTGAGAAATAAAAAACCCGTCTTGGAAACGCCAAGTCGGGTTTTTGTTTTGTTTATAAAATTAAGGAACTGTTTTTGCCAATCTTAATCTTACTATTCCTTCAGCTCCGGCAATTCTAAGAGTATTGCCGGGAGCGCGAGTCAAATCAGCCGAGGAATAAATGCCAACCAATTTCCCGCAGTCATAGACATAATACTTTTCCGTTCCGAGCTTGGTAATTTTCAATTCAGAATTCTGAACCGAAGTCCAACTGATTTCCGCCTGAGCGCAATCATTATAAACAGCGACAAACTGCGGTTCTTTTTCGGTAACGGTAATGTTCTGCGCATTCACGCAAAACGGCAAATCAAAAACTTTGGGGCTTTTGCTTGCAAAACCGGCCACTGATTCTTTTGGCTTTTTGCTTTGCGAAGAACTGAATAAAGTATTCTTATAACCAATCAAACCCACTACCAAAACCGCTAAAATAATACTCCTAATTAAAAACAAATGCTTATCTTCAATGAATTCCTGTGGAATTCCTGAATTATCATTGCTCATCTTTTCCTCCTCCAGTATTGATATTAATGACGCCTTCCAATCCGGAAACGTTGTACACTTTATTTTCGGTTGTCTGGCCTAAAGTAACCTCAGCGTGAATTATAGATTCTCTTCCGGATAATCCCAACTTATCGCGGAGCTCTGTTGCTATCCTTATTTTGTGTTCAAAGGCGCGCTCTTTTGCTTCGTCCTGCTTTTTTTGATTAATCGCTTTTTGGGTTTCTATGGCAAACACGACCTCGTTTACATCTACGGTCGCAACATCCAGACCGTAACGCTTTTCAATTTCCGAATGGTCGTTTTGATTCTCAAATTCATGTTTAAGGAGCTCTACTATTTCTTTTTTATTTTCATGATAATATCTCAAAGCATTTTCACTTTTTGTATCAGCTTTTATGTGCGGCATAATGCTGAATCGGGCATGAGAATTAAGTGCGAGCCACCAGGCCTCTCTTTTTTTATAGAATTCTTCCAATGTGCTCGGACTGGCAAGATTGCCCGCCAAAGTAATAATTGAGCTGACAACCATACTTTCATAATCCGGATTTTTGGAAGCAAAATAATAAATTTCCAATAAGTCAAAATCCACTATACCCTCCAATGCTCCCTTTATAGTTAAAGAGTCCCCTCCTTTGGTTTGGACATTGGCGACAAACGGAAAACGCCTTGGTATTTTAAGAGAAACCATCTCCAATTTGTGGATAATCGGCAAAACCAGCATCGGTCCGGCCTGCTGTTTTTTGTCATATTTCCCCAAAAAAGTTCTGATTCCGGCATGACCGAAAGGAACAATTTTGATGAAACTGTTTAGGAAATTCTTAAGAAGTTCCGGTCCAAAACCAACCAATATTGCCGCTATTACAATCAATATTGCTACTCTTACAATTGCGATTATTATCGTCATTGCATCCCCCCCTCTTTTTTATTTGTGAATTTCCCAAATACTACCTTGGGATTGCTATTCACAAAATAGCATAAATTAAAATAGTTGTCAAATCCTGCCGAAATTGATATAATTTTTATAGTTATCGGGCAGGTGGTGCAACTGGATAGACACGTACGGCTTAGGACCGTATGCCGCAAGGTATGAGGGTTCAACTCCCTCCCTGCCCACCAAGACACAACTCAATTCAGTTTCAGAGATTTTTTGATGGGCTTCCGCAAACAATAGTGAGTAGCGGGATGGAGAAAATAGATATGTAAAATATACTCGGTTTCTTATACTGCTTGCATACGGCAATTTCAAGACCGCGTAAGGGCACAAAATGAAAAACCACCCATTCGATTAACGCAGAGCGGTTTTATTTTAAAAACTTGGAGATTGGCCGCAACCGCAGGAACCTTTTTCATTCGGATTAGTAATGAGAAAGGTCTCGGTGAAATTATGCTGTTTATGGTCAAGTCCATAATCAATAATGCTTCCGGCCAGGAATTTCAAACTTGGCGGATTGATAAATATTCTTGCAGTATGAGAAGCGCCGTCAGATTTATAGATTTTTTCAAAAACTTTGTCATCTTCTTTTGGCGACATTTCCGCTTTAATTTCGTATTGCATTCCAGAACAGCCGCCGGCTTTCAATCCGAATTGAACGCCGCAATCCTGGGGAAATTTGGAGTTATCCATAATTTCTTTAATTTTCTTCGCCGCTTTTTCAGTTATGACAATCGTTTCATTTTTATCGTTTTTATCGTTGCTGAACAGCACTTCTTTTACCCAGGGCAAGAGATGTTTTAAAGTATTTTTTACCCCCTCTTGGTAATTAGAATCAATAGTCAAAAGCACTTTTCCGGTTTTTTCGTCGGCGCCTAAAATTTCCAAGACGCCTTTATATTGGAGCGAACTTTCAAGCAGGGCATTATGAATGACATATTCCACTTCCTGATACTCGTCATGATAAAAAACCACAATTCTTTTTTCGCCGGTTGCGGGATTGTAATCAAGGCCGGTATGGGTTTTAAGAAATTTATACAGCGTGCATAAAACCGCCGCCAGTTTTTTAAAAGATGCCATCTGGTCTGATTCGCCGACTGGATTTCTAAATCCCCAAGCCGATTCTTTTTCGTTAATGTAGATAAGATAAAGATTTTGCAAATCCAGGCCTTCTTTTATTTTTGCCAACTCACTTACCAATTCCGAGCTTTCTTTTTTAAGTTCGCGAAAAAATTCTTCCGGACTCATCGCGTTCCCCCATTTTTAATGTTAAAGAGCTTGTTTTTAAATATAAAACCGATAAATTAAGTTTGCAAGTCCAATCGGATTTTGATATTATATTTTTATCTTGCCGAATGCGGGTATCGTATAATGGCATTACGCCTGGTTGCCAATCAGGCAACACGGGTTCGATTCCCGTTACCCGCTCTACGATTGACTTATTTCTGATATTGGAATAACATATAGCAAGTAGTTCGTTTCAAGCAGAAGAGGAGGAAAAAATGGACGACGGCCTTCATCCGCAGGTACGCGATTTACTGGATAAATCAGATGGGTTAGATTGGCTTTTCATGAATAAACTAAAGGCAGGAGATGTTTTGGCCGTAAGAACTTGTAATACATTATATACGATGGAAGTGATAAATTCGGAAAAAGGAGAAGTTCGTTTAGGCAGTGAAGGAAGATCTTGCATTCCCAAAGATACGCCCGCATCTGTTTTGGGCACTACTTTGACCGGTCGAGGAACGATGGTTAAGATACGCGGCATCGCCGTTGGTTTCCGGCTTATGCTTTCGGTGCGCGGCACAATAGACGCCCAATTAATCCTTCCCTTAACCCAAGAAGTGAAGGTAAACGGCAAGAGAGTTTTACCACTCTTGCAAGATAAAAATGCTCTGGAAACTCAATCACAAATAGATTTAGATTCAGAATTAAAAACTAGCAAGAGCCCATTAGTGGTTAAAACTAGAAATTCCACTTATAGATTTGGAGCGGAAGACAATAAAGGAAAACGAACTGTTATTAGAGACGAACAACCACTGGACTTTAATCGCTGTAAAATTGTTTTTCTTGAACTTCAAGCTGATATGATTTTAAAATATTCGAACAAGGACTATTCATGGTATACTACGGAAGTTTATTCAATAGAAAAAGCATAAATTTAATTTACGAATTACCCGCCACAGCAAATACTGGGCGGTTTTTTTTACACTTATTTTTTGAAGCATTAAAGTGGACACTATCATATGGACTAGTACAAGGGCTTGACTTATTTCTGATATTGGAATAACATATAGCAAGTAGTTCGTTTTAAATGGGGGGGCTGAGCATGGCAAATGTCCTGTTTTGTGCAGGAGTTATAATTGGTGCTGTGACAGGAGTAATTAGTTATTTTGGTGAGGGTGATACCAAGCGCGGTGTAGTCGCATTTCCATTCTATCTTTTATTAGCAGCAGCGGTGGCAAGATATTTAGGATTTTAATTTATTCAATCCTCATAAAAAAAAGACCGCCTGGTTTGCAGGGCGGTTTTTATTTTTCGTCCTCATTTTGAAGCAGTTTATCGGTGGACTCTTATTTTTATGGATTAGAAATATCGGCAATATGACAGAATGCGGCAAAATTACTATAAATTGCCGCATTTTTGGTCTTTTATTTCAAAATTTGACAAAACATTAAAAACGATGTGAAACATTAGTGTAAAACATTGGTTATGAATTTGTGCTTAAAGAGTCAAAGTTGTGATTCGTGAAACATTTTCGTACAGAGATTTTCGTCCGCAGGAAATGTTTCACGCTTAAAGCGTGAAACATTGGTTACTGGCTTGTGCTTAAATAGCTAACGACCCAGTTACGTGAAACATTTTGTTTTATTGTTTGTAAAACAACCAACATTTTTTATAAATTACGAACAAAGCAATTTCAATGTTTTACGCTTAAAGTGTAAAACATTGTGTTTAGAATAGGAATAATTTTTGAAATTTGTTGGCCGTGAAACATTTTTATTTGTAAAAGATTTATTTTGAGGTTATATTTTAAAAATGTTTAAAAAATCAGAAACCGGCAGAATTGGCGAGGATATTGCCTGCGAATACCTTATTAATAAAGGATTTACTGTTATTGAACGGAATTTTAGGAGGCCGTGGGGCGAGTTGGATATTGTTTCACAGGCGCCGGACGGAACTTTAGTATTCGTAGAAGTAAAAACCCTTCGACGCGGCTCAGGGCAAGCAATACAGCAAGATAATTCGGCAATTCAAGAATTGCCGAATTATCTTGCTGCACTAAAACCGGAAGACAATTTAACAAAGGCAAAACTGATAAAATTACAAAGAACTTCTTATTTATATGCCAATAAAAATCTCAAATTAGTAAATGATAAAAAAGGATGGCGGATTGATTTGGTGGCGATAACTTTGGATTCGCGCAACAAACCAAATATAAATCACTACGAAAACATTTGACAAGTTTATTATAGTATGATATTATATTAATTAAGGTTGCAGTTTGAAAAAAGAAAAGGCAATCCTCCGTCGCTAAGGCTATGGAGGACAAAGAGGAGAATAGAAATGAAAAGAATGATTGCGGGGATGTTGCTGTTGTTGGTTTTCGGCGCGGGCAATTTTGTTTATGCCGAGAAGTATTCCGTGAGCGGAAGCTGGGGACTGAACGATACGGAGAGCGTCTGGACGGTTGACGGTTTTTATCGTCCGAGCAGGGTTGGTTTAGGTGTTTCGGTGGATAATCTTAAATATCATCGGAACGGCATCGGGCTGGGAACAGCCGTTAACGGAACATTTCTGTTGGGATACTGGAGCCCTCCTCCAAAAAAAGCTTTCTTTGGAAAGCATGTTTATGGAGGATTTGGGCCGAGTGTGATTCGCTGGCGCGGCACTTCAGTCGGAGGCAACGGCAAAATTGCTTTCGGCCTTGACTACGCTACATCCCAGACCGGAAATGTCCAGCTTATCGGCGAAGCGGTACTCGGAGGCATGTGGCTGGATGTGCACGAGCCGCCATCCGGCAGTATCGCGCTGAAGGCCGGACTGCGTTTTTGGTTTTAAAAACCCGGCCCGAATGATAACAAAGCCCCGTCTTGCAATTGCAAGACGGGGCTTTTCATTTTCTTGATAATTTATTCAGCATTACTAAATATTTTCGTTGGGTTGAAAATAAAATTCACCTGAGTTATATTTATAAAAACTTTGAAAATTGAATATACGGAGAAAAATGGAGCAAAGAAAATTTGGAAAATCTGCCGACCCGAGGCTGATAAATTATTTTTTTCAGCTAATTATTAAATTTTTGAATAATAAAAGACAGATAAGATGTATACACAAAGTAGAGAAATTACTTGACCCGGATACTAAAGGAAAACCTCATAAGAGATTTTTGTACGGATATTTAGATAAAAAAGACCATATTTATATAAGCGCTGATCCTCGCAAAAACTTTGATAAAGAAGAAATGAGCTCCACCTTACTTCACGAAGTTATTCATGTTGTTATGAATCAAGTTGGCGAGGAAGATGTTCAATGTTTAGAAAAACTTATTTGGGAAAGATTTTCCAAGAGACAAAAAGCAATATTAAAATCTTATATACCTAAAGAGTTTTCTAGCCGTCGCCCTTCCTAAAAGAAGGGTTTTCTTTTTCAATTTGTTTTGTAGTAAAATAAAGTTGATGGAAAAAAAATACATTTTTTTAAATTTAATAGGCATATTAACGCCATTAATGGTTTGGGCGATTATTTCTCTTCCGAGCGATCCTTATAACGATGAACTACGAGGAAATCCGCCGCCCCAATGTATCGGTAATCGGTATTTAGTGCGTAAAGATATTGCAACTCCAGGGGTATCAAAACAAGAATGCAATAATTATGCGCACTCTAAAAACACAGAAACTGTTCAATTTGAGGTGTACACTTATACCCCTTGCCGTCTTGAGGAATATCATCTTTGGACATATTGTCCGTCGTTAGACAGCGCAATGGCTCTGACCGCCAAAAAAATATTAGTGCCGCGAGGAGAGGGTATTCAGCTTGATTGGTCATTGAATAATTATAATATAGCTAATTTTGAGGAACAGTGCGCGATTTCCGGCAAAGCGCCGGGCAATGAATCATTAGGAAAATTTTTTGGAAATTTTAGCGAACAATCTTTACGGGGGTCATTTAGGTATGATTATGCTCCGCGTAAAATTTACACTTTTGAATTTGAATGTACCGGTATTACAGATAATAGGCAATCTTTGGATATTAAAACAATAAAGAAAAGCGCCGAGGTTTACATAGGCGACATTCGTAACCCGCATATAAATGAATTTGAAATAACTCCCGCAACGATTACCCGGGGAGAAAGCGTGAAATTAAGCTGGGATATTAAAGATGGTTACGGAATTTCCATCAATGAAGGCAATCAGATAATAGGCAGTAATTTTAAATCTATCGGAGACATATATGATAAGCCGACATTTTCCACTTCGTACACGATTACCGCTTCCGGAGAATTTCCGGAACAAAAATCGGTTAGTAAAACTATTCCTCTGACTGTGCTTATTCCGCCAAAACCATCGGTAAATATTAAAGTTGAACCGGCGGTAATTAAAGAAGGCGAAAGCGCGACCTTGAGTTGGACCAGCGGAAATTCAACTTCATTATCTATCAATCAGGGTATCGGCCGGGTGGAAGCCAGCGGGTCTAAAAAAGTTTCTCCGAGGACTACCACTTTATACACAATAACCGCGGAAGGAAAATCTGATACGGGAACGGCGCAACATTCCGCGACTTTAAAAGTAGTTCCAGCGATAACGCCCGGCGGAACTGCTCCGGAAATTAAGGAGCCGGAATTTATAGAACCTCCGCCGATGGAAGAGTCGGTAGCGATTCCGGCGCCAAAAGAAGAATTGAAATTAGACCTTAAAATTAACGGCCAAGACGGGCCTTTGACAATGGGAGCGCCGGCGTCGTTTAATTTGTCCTGGAATTTGGACAAGTATTGTTTGGCATACGGTTCCTGGCTTGGCATTAAAAGAAGCGCCGGCGCGGAACAGCGTTCGGAAAGTAAGGCCGGAACTTATACTTATAAAATGTATTGTCCGGGAGTCGGCGGCGACGAAGTAACGGTTAATTTAGTCGGCGGAACTAAAGCGCCGGTTGCTTTGCCGGTTGCCGAAGCGAGTATCAGCGCGGACGGAAAAAATTTTAGCCGGAGCGTCAGGGTCGTTCAGGGCAAACCGATAAAGCTTTGGATTAGCGCCGGATATGACATAAGTGGGGATAAAATCGCGTCTCGAGATGAAACCGGAAAATGGACACGGTTGATGTCTTCGGGCGGAAGCTGTGAATGGAATTCTGCTCTTAACAAAGAGCCGGTATTCAGCGGCGTAACTTTTGACCCGGAATCCCCAAAGGACTGCGCTCTTTATTTAGGAGAAGCGACTTTTTATGACAAGCCGGGCGTGTATCAATATAAGGTTTTGCGGTTAGTTCAAAATAACGGAAAAATTTCCAACATCGCTTATGTAAATATAGCGGTTACCGAGCCGCCTCCGCCGGATTCGGCGCCGGTAATTGATTTTCGCATTAACGGGTCGGAAAATGGACAGGTGAAATTAGGCGCGCCGTCGGAATATGTTTTGTCGTGGAATGTTAAAAACGCGGATTCTTGTTCCGCTTCGGACGCCTGGGACGGAGAAAAATCCATAGGCGGTTCGCAAAAATTTTTCGCTTCGTCAAAACGGACTTTAACCTATACGATTACTTGCAGGGGAAAATTGGGAACAACGGAAAAAAGTGTAACGCTTCAAGTCGCGGAATTGCCGGTTTGCGAATTTTCTGCTTTGCCGAATGTTCTTGATAAAAGCTCGGTTTTTGAACGGCAATCTATTTTGAGCTGGAAATGCCAATTTGCCAACAGCTGTTCCATTGCTCCAACAGTGGATATTAAAAAAGCAACTTTCGGTTCAATCCGTGTTTCGCCAAAAACTACCACCGCTTACACGCTATCTTGTGAAAATCTGGAAGGGACGAGCAGTTTTGACCAGGTAGTAGAAGTTCGGTAAGATTTTGACAAAAATTTGTTTTTTGGTATAATATAATCATAGTTGTTCTTTGATACGGGGGTTTAGGTGAATAAACCAAAATGGGTCGTGGTATTTGATTTTGATGGCACATTAACTTCTAAAAATTTAGTATCGCTTTTTGACGTGATTGATAGGGCAATGCCGGAAGAACATATGGTCCAGCTTAAATTGATGCGTGATAAATATATAAAAAAAGCTCATGCCGGATTATTAACAAAAAATGAAGAAAGTAGCTGGTTTTTTGAGACGGTTGATTTATATGTTAGGGCCGGCCTTAGCATTTCAAAAATTGAAGAAGTTATGCATTTGGTAAGGTTGAGAAACGGCGTTGTAGAATGTTTGAAATGGCTGAAATGCCGCCATATTCCAGTCGCAATTATTTCTTATGGGGTTGCGCAGTTTATTGAGGCGGCGCTTAAATCCAATGACGCGCTTCATTTGGTAAGCCGTATTTACGCCGGAAAGTTAATCATTGACTCCATTGGCTTAGTGAAGGGGCTTAATACGGAATATCTTGTTTTTCCGAGCAATAAAGGCGCATACTCTCGGCGTTTCTCTGAAAGTTTTAGTGTTTCGTATAGAAGAATTTTGGCGGTTGGCGATTCCGGCAGTGACGCTAAATTGGGATATCTTAAAGAAAATCGTTTTGGCATTACCAATAATGAAGTTGAAGCAGAAAAATTAAAAAATTGCATGGGTGGCGTAGTGATTACGGAAAATTTTGAGCCGGTTTCGCGCTGGTTGGCAGAGAAAATTAATTTAGAATGAAACCGCCAGGTTACGGCGGTTTTTTTACAACTACTTGCTTTTCAAAGATATTTCTTGTAAATTTAAAATCAGAGTTTAGTGTAAAATATAGATAGGAGGTCGCAGTGGGCCGAGTTGACCAAGAGATTGAAAGAGTGTTGGAGCAAAAGGCGGAAAATCTTTCTTTGTGGCAGGAATTTCAAATCCATATTTTAAATAAAAAGATTTTCGCCGGTAAATTTCAGAAAGAGGGTTGGTCTGGAGAAATAGCGTTTTATGTTTTTTATTGCTGGGATTGCGGGGAAATTACCTATGATTATCCGCATGGATTTATTCATAAACAATATTTAATCTGCGGCAAGTGTGAGGCAAGGATAGATTTTGTTCCTTATTGGGCGCCATTGGCGATGCTCTGGGAATTGATAAGATTTAAATTGGGAGTTTGAGGATATTCAGCCGTCTCGCGTTGCGGGACGGTTTTATATTTTTTACTCTTGACAAATTTATTTTGTTCCTATATACTGGTAATAATGATTGATGTCCGCCGGAGAGCGGGCATTTGTTTAAATAGCGATCCAAACCCACAAACAACATCCGAATCTACAAACTGTATGCGAATGGCTTACAAATAGCCACATCCAAACTAACTTTGTAGATTTGGATAATAATTTGTAGGTTAGAATCGGTTAAAAAATGTTGAATCTAAAAGAACTAAAAAAAGCAGTAGAGCAAATTTCCCAAGAAAAAGGCCTGGATCCGGCAAAAGTGCTGGAAGCGATGGAAATTTCGCTGGCCGCCGCCTATAAAAAGGAATACTGCAAAAAAGGAGAAATAACGAAAGCCAAACTGGACCTTAAAACCGGCGCCCTTAAATTTTGGAAAGTAAAAACCGTTGTTGACGATACTACGGTGCGGATTGTTGAGGAATCCTCCGACGCTAAAGCTATGGAGGATAAAGGAGAGAAACAAGTTATAACTAAAGAATTTTTGGCAGAAGAAGAGGGTTTATTACCGCGCTATAATCCGGACCGGCATATCTTTTTGGAAGAAGCAAAAACGATTAAGCCGGACGCCCAGCTGGGGGAAGAATTGGTTTTTCCTTTGGAGGTTCATGATGATTTCGGCAGGATAGCGGCCCAGACAGCCAAGCAGGTTATTCTCCAGCGATTACGTGAAGCGGAAAGAAATTCAATTTTAGATGAATATAAAAATAAAGAAGGAGAAATTGTCAGCGGCGTTATACAGAGGTTTGACAGAGGGAATGTCTATGTTGATTTAGGGCGCGCCACCGGCATTTTATTTCAAAACGAATCTATACCCGGAGAGCGTTATTCCGCCAATAGCCGGATGCGTTTTTATGTTTTGGCGGTGCAGGAAGAATCGCGGCTCCCCGGAGTCATTCTTTCCCGTTCCCATCCGAAATTTATCAGCCAGCTTTTTGAACTGGAAGTTCCGGAAATAGCCGATGGCACGGTGGAAATTAAAAGCATTGCCCGCGAACCGGGTAGCCGGACGAAAATTGCGGTGATTTCCAACGCGGAAGGCATAGACCCGGTTGGTTCCTGCGTTGGTCAGCGCGGCACTCGCGTAATGGCGGTCAGCAATGAATTGGCAGGCGAAAAAATTGATATTATTGAATGGTCCGAAGATTCGGCTAAGTTTATAGCGAATTCTTTATCTCCGGCCAAAGTAACCAAGGTGGAAATTTCTCCTCGCCGGGAAGCAAAAGTTTTTGTGCCCGACGACCAGTTAAGTTTGGCGATAGGAAAGGGCGGACAAAATGTCCGTTTGGCGGCGAAACTTACCAGTTGGAAAATTGACGTCCGTTCTCAGGTTAATCCGGATGAAGTGCAGGAAGGGGGCGTGGCCGCAATTGCAGAAAACGAAGAAGCTGCGGCTGAATTGAAGGATGTCGGGAAAGAAGACAAAAAGGGCGAAGCAAAAGAATAATTTAATTTTTTATGCATTATTTATTGATATTTTTTCCGATTGCTTTGGCGATATTGTACAGCGTTTACGTGATGTTTTGGTTGAAAAAACAGCCGAACGGCAATCAGAAAATGACGGAAATTTCGCAGGCGATTCAAGACGGTTCGGCCGCGTATTTGAACCGCCAATACAGAAGCGTTTTTTGGGTAGCCGCGGTTTTAGCGGTCTTAATTTTTTATTTTTTGGGAAAATTTTCCGCGCTCGGATTCATAGTCGGCGCGGCGGCTTCCGCGCTTGCCGGATACATCGGAATGAATGTGGCAGTCAGGGCTAATTCCAAAACAGCCGAAGCGGCCAGCAGGGGATTAAACGAGGCCTTATCTTTAGCTTTTTTATCCGGTTCGGTAACAGGATTCTTGGTGGTGGCGCTGGGATTATTGTCTTTAGCCGGATTTTATTTATTTACCAAAGATATTTCCGCTTTGGTTAGTTTGGGTTTTGGCGCCAGTTTAATATCAATCTTCGCCCGTTTGGGCGGAGGGATTTATACCAAAGCCGCCGATGTGGGCACGGATTTGGTTGGCAAGGTGGAAGCCGGCATTCCAGAAGACGACCCGCGCAATCCCGGAGTAATCGCGGATAATGTCGGCGATAATGTCGGCGATTGCGCCGGCATGGCCGCGGATCTTTTTGAGACCTATGTAGTTACTATTATAGCGGCAATGCTGCTGGGATTTTTTGTTGATAAAAATATTTCCAGCCCGCTGGTAATTTTTCCGATGGTTTTGGGCGGTTTGGCAATTATAGCTTCTTTAATCGGAGTTTATTTTGTAAAAGTCGGAAAAAATGGAACTATCATGGGCGCTTTATATAAAGGATTAGCTGTTTCTTTGGTTGCTTCGGCTTTACTTTTTTATCCAGCCACCCGGTTTTTCTTAGGAGAAGGATATTTTAATTTTTATTTAAGTTCTTTAATTGGATTGGCGGTAACGGCGCTGATGGTGGTGATAACCGATTATTACACGGCGAAAAAATATCGTCCGGTAAAATCCATTGCCGAAGCGTCCAATTCCGGTCACGGCACCAATATCATTATGGGATTGTCCGTGGGAATGGAATCAACTTTTTTGCCGATTTTAGCGGTGGCCGGCGCCATCTTGGCAAGTTTTTATTTGGCTGGACTTTATGGTGTTGCTTTGGCGGCGACTTCTATGCTTTCGGTAGCGGGAATTATCGTGGCTATTGACTCTTTCGGGCCGGTTACCGATAATGCCGGCGGCATCGCGGAAATGAGCGGCGCTCCGGATAATGTCCGGCAAATTACCGATGCGTTGGACGCTGTTGGCAATACTACCAAAGCGATTACCAAGGGATACGCGATTGCGTCCGCGGGCTTGGCGGCGCTGGTTTTGTTCGCCGGTTATATTGCTGATTTGTCTAATCTTGCCAAAAGCACGGTTTTTGAGCTTCAAAGCCCGGAAGTGCTGGTTGGCTTGTTGCTTGGCGCCGCTATTCCCTATCTTTTTTCTTCTATTGCGATGAAGGCCGTCGGAAGGACAGCCGGAGCGGTGGTGGAAGAAGTGCGCCGGCAGTTCAGGGAAAATCCGGGAATTATGGAATATAAATCCAAGCCGGATTACGGCCGGACCGTGGATATCGTTACCAAAGCCGCTTTGAAAGAAATGATAATTCCGGCGCTGATTCCAATTGTCGCGGTTCTTTTTGTCGGTTTGGTGTTTGGCGCCAAGACCCTCGGCGGATTTTTAATCGGAACGATTGTTTCCGGATTATTTTTGGCGATTTCCATGACTACCGGCGGAGCGGCTTGGGATAACGCGAAGAAATATATTGAAGCCGGCAATTTTGGCGGCAAGGGTTCGGAAGCCCATAAAGCCGCGATAACCGGCGATACGGTTGGCGACCCCTACAAAGACACTGCCGGCCCGGCAATCAATCCGCTTATTAAGGTCATAAATATTGTGGCTTTGTTATTGGTGCCGTTTTTATAAATTTTATGAAAGAAGGTTTTAGAGAGGGTTTTTACGAAGAATTTTTAAAAAAGCAAGGAGAGATTTTACACGGAGATGATGCTGAATTAGATTTAAATGACGCGATATTGAATAGGGTTGAAATTTTAGATACGGGCATTAAACAGCTTGAAAAGGAATTAGCGGAGTTAAAATCGGAGTACGATAAGAAATTTAAAAATCTGCCGGAAACAGATGAGGGCTGGAAAGAATTTACAGAATTACAGGAAAAAATGGATGGTAAAAATAAAGCTGTTGTTTCCTTAAATGAAGAAGTTGACGAATTATTCGCTAAACTTCCGAAAGATGACGAGACATTAGATAAGAAAATTAAAAAATTAGGAGAAGAATTAGCTTTTAGATATTTTTCTAAAAACTAAATGAAATCCCGTTAGAGACAACTAAACTATGATTACTAAGTATACAAAGATTTTAATAGCTAATCGTCGTAAACCGCTTAATCGGTTAAGCTACGGGACATCTTAAAGATGACCCGTCTCTAACGGGATGAAATACTCATTCAAAAAATTGCCGGATTCAATAATAGAAGCAGAAGTGGTTTTAGAACATAAGGAATTTTTGGAATATTATCAGCCGGTTTATGACGCGGCGCTTCAAAGTGTTCATTTAAAAGGTTTTCGGCCGGGAACTGCGCCGAAAGAAATGGCGGAAAAATCCGTGGATAAAGAAAAGGTCTTTGAAGAAGCGGCTGACAAAACGGTGCGGGATAATCTGCAAGAGATTACTGAAGATAATAATTGGCAGCTGATTGCCCAGCCGAAAGTGGAGATAACGGAGACCAACCCTCAAGCCAATCTGGGTTTGAAATATAAATTAACCTTGACGGTTTTTCCGGAAGTGAAACTGGGCGATTATAAAAAAATCGCCAGAGAAGAATTGAAAAATAAAAAAGTTATGGAAGTTAAAGATGGGGATATCCAAAAAACTATTGATTGGGTGCTTAATTCCAGGGCTAAATTGGTGCGGGTAAATAGAGAAGCGCGCAAGGGAGACGCGGTTAAAGTTCAATTTTCCGGAACCGTAAAAGGAAAAGCCGCAGAAGGATTAACGGAAAAAAATGACCAGTTTATATTGGGACAGGGAAAATTTATTGCGGGTTTTGAAGAAAAAATTGAAGAGCGTAAAGAAGGAGACAATTTGGAATTTTCATTGAGTTTTCCGGAAGATTATTGGAAAGAGGACTTACGCGGGCAAGAAGTGGATTTTAAAGCAACGGTTCAGGAAGTTTTTGACAGGCAGCTGCCGGAATTGACCGATGAATTCGTGAAAAATTTAGGGAAATTTGAAAAAGCGGAAGATTTTAAAAATAGCGTAAGGGAAGGATTAAAAAAAGAACTGGAAGAAAAAGAAAAAGAAAGAATCCGGTTAGTGATATTGGAAAAAATAATTACCAATTCCAAAATGGAAATCCCCAAAATTATGACGGATAAGACCTTAGGCAATATGCTTGCGGAATACCAATCATTTTCCGGCGCCGAGCCAAAAGATGAAGAATCAAGAAAAATGATGGAAGCGAAAGCTCGAAACAGCGTCGCCGGTAATCTAGTTTTGTATCAGCTTGCCAAGGACGAGAAATTAGAGCCGAGCCAGGAAGAGATAGAGGCCGAAACCAGCAAATTTTTAGCTAATGCCGGTTTGGGCAATAGCCAAAACATTGACCAGCAGAAAATTTATGATTATACTTATGGGGTAGTTAAAAATAGGAAGGTGTTTGAGTATTTAGAAGGGTTAAAATAAATTTATGGAATACAACGATTATTTAATACCAACAGTTATTGAAAAAACCTCAATGGGCGAACGAGCTTATGATATTTATTCCCGTCTGCTTAAAGAACGGATTATTTTTTTGGCCGGTCCGATAAATGACGGAGTGGCGAATACGGTTGTTGCCCAGCTTTTATTTTTAGAGCACGAGGACGCCAATAAGGATATTAAACTTTATATTAATTCTCCGGGCGGTTCGGTAACTGCCGGTTTGGCGATTTACGATACGATGCAGTACATTAAGCCGGATGTTTCCACTATTTGCGTCGGCATTGCCGCATCTATGGCCGCCGTGCTTTTGGCGGCCGGCAAAGACGGGAAACGGGTGGCTTTGCCGAATTCCGAAGTGCTTTTGCACCAAGTGATGAGCGCCGTCGAGGGGCAGGCGGTGGAAATTGAAATTACCGCCAAGCATGTTGTAAGAATGAAAGAACAGCTTAATCAAATCCTTGCCAAGCATACCGGCCAGCCGCTTTCTAAAATTGAAAAGGATACGGACAGGGATTTTTGGTTGACCGCTAAAGAAGCGAAAGAATACGGATTGGTGGATGAAGTGCTTAAGGGAAGAAATAATAATGGTAAAAAATAATTTACTAACCCGCGGCGCGGCGGAAGTGATTGAAAAAGAGCATTTGGAGCAGGCCCTTCGCGGCAGTCCTTCGACTATGCTCAGGGCAAGAAAATTGCGTGTTAAATTCGGCATTGACCCGACGGCGCCGGATTTACATTTGGGGCATACGGTTCTGCTTCGGAAACTCCGGCAGTTTCAGGATGCCGGCCACAAAGCGATTTTGATTATCGGCGATTTTACGGCTAAAATTGGCGACCCTTCCGGACGCGATAAAACCCGGTCGCCGCTTTCCGATAAAGAGATTAAAAATAATTTTAAGACCTACCTGAATCAGGCGGGCAAGGTTTTAGATGTTAAAAAAGCGGAAATTCGCCATAATAGCGAGTGGTTTGGCAAGAATCAGGAATTAATTTTGGAATTGGCATCCAAGATGTCTATGGAAAGAGTGCTGGAGCGGGAGGATTTTCAGAAAAGAATCAGGGCTGGTCAGGAAGTTACCATGCTGGAAGCGCTTTATCCGATTTTGCAGGGATATGATTCGGTGGCGGTGAAATCGGATGTGGAAATCGGCGGCAATGACCAGAAGTTTAATTTGCTGATGGGCAGGCGTCTGCAAAGAAAATACGGAATGAAAGAGCAGGATATTGTTACTATGCCGCTTTTGGAAGGAACGGATGGCGTCCAAAAAATGAGCAAGAGTTATGGCAATTATATCGGCCTTGCCGAAAAGCCGGAAACGATGTTCGGAAAAATTATGTCCATTCCGGACGCGCTGATGGTAAAGTACGCGGAATTGTTGACGGATTTGCCGGCAGAAAAATTTGCGGCGCGAACGGCAAAAGACCCCCGGAGGGCGAAATTGGAATTGGCAAAAACAATCGTTGGAATGTATCACGGGAAATCGGCGGCTAAAAAAGCCGAAGAAGAATTTACGCGGGTGGTTTCCAGAAAAGAGACGCCGACAGAAGTTAAAAGTTTAAAGTTTAAAGTTAAAAGTTTGTTATTGGTTGATTTATTGGTTCAAACAAAAATGGCGCCCAGTAAAAGCGAGGCGCGGCGGTTGGTTAAGCAGGGCGGAGTAAAAATTAACGGAGAAAAACAAAATAATTTGGATAAGAATATAAATTTAAGTGTTGGCATTCTATTGCAAGTTGGTAGGCACAGATATCTTAGGGTGCAATCCCGTCACTAATCAAGCCGGTTTTTTATTAGAAAACAAAAGGCGTTCCGTTAAGTCGGAACGCCCAGTCGTCTTGGTAAGGATTCACGCGGAGAAAGCAAGCTTTGGATGAGAAACCCTTTTTTTGGTTGCTTTATTTCTTTCGGCCATTTTTTTTCGTCTGGAAACCAGCGGTTGCCTTTACGGTAAAGCATAGCCATAAAAGTCCCTCTCCAGAAGGTTCCTTCCCGCTTATCACCTCCAGCGCAGTAAAACCTGACCAGCGACTTTCCCTCTGTGTCTGTGCGTATCGGTTTTAACAGCATAATCTTTTTCTTCATAACTCCTCCTTGTACTATAAGTATTATAGCATATAAGATTTACCTTGTCAAGTATCGGAGTTTGGATTATAATGTTTATTATGGAAAAGTTTCCAAATTTAAAAGATAATATATAAAGAGATTTCAATGGAAAAATTAGAAAAAAAGGAAATTTTGGAAATCGGTTCGGTTTTGGAAAAAGCCGGTTTTGAGGCGTATTTGGTGGGCGGTTGTGTCCGCGATTTTTTATTAGATAAAGAGCCAAAGGATTGGGATATTACTACTAATGCCAAGCCGGAGGAAATTCAGAAATTATTTGCCGCCTTCGCTGGAGCTACGGCGGCCGAGCCGGCTACCGTTTATGAAAATCAATTCGGCACTGTCGGCGTAAAGACCCGCAGCGAAGACCCGACATTAAAAATCGTGGAAGTTACGTCTTATAGATTAGAAGGAAAATATACCGACAAGCGCCATCCGGACGAAATTAAATTCGCGAAAACGCTTGAGGAGGATTTGAGCCGCCGCGATTTTACGGTGAACGCCATGGCATTAGAGTTAAAAGTTAAAAGTGAAAAGTTAAAAGTTAATGTTGTTGACCCTTTTGATGGTCAGGAGGATTTAAAAAATAAAATAATCCGCGCGGTTGGCAATCCGGAAGAGCGGTTTCAGGAAGACGCGCTCCGTTTAATGAGGGCGGTGCGGTTTATGTCGCAGTTAGAATTTAGAATTGAAGAAAAAACAGAAGTGGCAATTAAAAAACATGCAGGACTTTTGGAATTTATTTCTAAAGAGCGGATTCGGGATGAATTTTCCAAGATGTTAATGGCCCCGCAGGGCGGGGCTGACGGCGTAAGAAAAATGCAGGAGCTGGGATTGTTAAAATATGTAATTCCGGAATTGGAAGAAGGGGTGGGAATGGGACAGAATAAGCATCATATTTACACTGTGTTTGAACATAATGTCCGGGCGTTGGATTACGCCGCTAAGCAAAATTATGATTTATTGATTCGGCTGTCTTCTCTTTTGCACGATGTCGGCAAGCCGGCAACCAAGCGCGGAGAAGGCCCGGATTGTACTTTTTACGGCCATCAAGTGGTCGGTGAAAGAATAGTTTTAAAAATTTTAGACCGATTGCGTTTTCCAAGAGAACTGATTGAAAAAACCGCTCTTTTGGTGCGGGAGCATATGTTTGTTTATGACCCGGAAATAGTTACGGATGCCGGAGCGCGGCGGCTGGTGCGGAGAGTGGGAAAAGAAAATTTGGAAGCTCTTTTTCAAGTTCGTGAAGCGGACCGGATTGGTTCCGGAGTGGCGAAGGCGGTTCCTTATCGGCTTCGGCATTTGAAATTCCGGATTGAAAAAGTGATGAATGACCCGGTCAGCGTTAAAATGTTAAAGGTAAGCGGCGAAGACATAATGCGGGAAGTTGGAATTGAACCAGGCCCGAAAATCGGCTATATTTTGGCTGTGCTTTTGGAAGAAGTGCTGGACGACCCGGCGCTTAATGTTAAAGAAACATTAGTGGCTCGGATTAAAGATTTGGCGCAAATGGAAGTTCAAAAATTGGAAGAAATGGCGAAATTCGCCAAAAAATCCGCCAATGAAGCGCAAACGATAATTGAGGAAGAAATTAAGAAAAAATATTTTGTGAAATAATTTTTCGCTCAAGATTTTTCTCTTCCCTCAACCCGTTTCGCTCGTCCAGCGACTCGCTCACTTGCGTTCGCCGCGTTGCCGCTCGGTTTAATTATAGATAACGAACGGACCCTGCCAACGCGGCTGCGCGGGTTTCGGATAAGAGAAAAAACCTTCGCTTTGCCGGATTTTTAAGTTGCCGCACGGCAGACAGGCAGCTCGTTATGTTTGTGATAAAATAAATTTATGACCGAGTTATTATTTGATAATACAGATGAAAAAGATGAAGATGAAGACGAAGACGAAGAAACTGACGACGAAATTAAAGAGTTGATGGAAAGCTATACATTAGACAAAGATGAAGCAGAACACGTTAAAGAAGTTATGGAGCAATATGGCCTCGATGAAGACGACGCAGTAGAATTGAAAGATGTTTTATAAAAATTTATGAATATTAAGAATAGAAAAAAAGAATTTATGCATCGGGAAATATGTTCGCTTTGTTTTATCGCATCGCTTGGAATGGCGCGTAAAATTCCTTTTTATAAAAATAATAAAATTAATAGAGAACCCATAAAAAAATACCTAAGAGACGAGCTTTGGAAATTATCTATTAAATATTCTCAAAAAATTAAAGGTAACAACCATATTAAGACTATTGAAGATTTTAAAAACCAAGCGAATAAAAAATTTTCGGGGAAATTAGCTGGAAGTGGTTTCACTTTTGGGCGGGCTCAAAAGTTAGTCAATCTATATCTTAAATATATGTGGGTTTGTGAATATATAAAAGAACCGCCGCACTGTCCAATAGATTCAAGCATTATTAAAAAGCTTGGTCGTGAATTGCATAAACTTAGTTTTCTAAAAATGAATAAAGATGAATATAAAAAGGTAATATCAAAAATTGAAAAAAAGAAAGGTAATCAATCAATTGCAGAATGGGAGTTAAATATTTTTAATTCGACGATAATTAATAGAAAAAAATAGATTTATGAAAAATCAGGATTTTAAAAAGTGGAAAAATTTAATTAAGAAAGTATTAGATGATTGTTGGGAATTTCGAAGCTTGTGCGGAAAACCTTTTGATAGAGGATTTATAGGAGAATTATTGGTTTTGAAACGATTATTGGAAAAATATGAAGTACAGCTTTGTTCTGATAGCGGCGAATTTGTTTATGCCGGTAGTTCTAATAAGGGATGGGATATTGAGTTAAAATTGGGGGATAAGTTCATAAGGTTTGATGCCAAAGCGACTACAACATTGGCGCCAAATGGAGAACCTAGATGGGTTCGTCAAGCGAGTAATAATAGGTTCTGCAATGTAATAATTAATAAAAGGAATTTTAGGCAAAAAATATCTTTAAAAAAAGATTTTAACCCTAAATTATTTTTCGTTTATGTTGATGTTAATGCATGGTTAAAAAATCGTAGGGCTGACTACTATATTCTTTCGGACAGGGAGACAAAATTAGTATTCGGCAAAAAATATCAACGGCTTTATAATGGGAAAATAAGAGAAAGCGGATCCACTGATTTTTGGGTTGAATATGATGATGTTAAAAATTTTAAAGACAAGTATCCTAATTCCGGTGAGTTTCGAGTAATTAAATCTTGTCTAAAAAAATCAAAAAAATAAATTTGCCTTTCTGGAAAGTTTAGAATAAAATATTTAAAGTCGGCTGTGATAAATTAATAAATAGAGTATAATTTTAATTGGCCTGCTACTAAAACAAAGTTAGAGAAATCTCATATGGACCCTAATAAAGAATTAATAGCCGGTAATATTATTCCGCAATGTCAAAAATGTAATAGAGGCGATAGAAACAGATGGGTTTATGACGAAAGAGGCAGGGTTATAAAATTAGCTAAACCCAATTTTGTTAAAAATTTTGATAAAGAAGTTAGATATAAAATATACCAAATTTTATACAAAGAATTTGAAGGAAAAAATCCTAATAAGTAATATGAAAAAATATATCAATAAAATTTTACTTGGAGATTCTTTAAAATTACTCCCTACTATAGAAAAAAATTCTGTAGATATTGTTTTAACCGACCCCCCATATTTTTTAGATAAAATGGATGAAAAGTGGGAATATAACACTGTTACTGATAAAAGTAATCAATATATTGTTAAATCTTTGCCTTCTGGAATGAAATTGGATAAGGAGCAAGGGAAAAGATTTTATACATGGTATTTTGAAGTATCTAAAAATATTTTTGATGTTTTGAAACCGGGCGGTTTCTTTTTTTCATTTTCCAGTCCAAGGTTATATCACCGAATGGCAAGCGCGGTTGATGATGCCGGATTTTTAATTAGAGATTGTTTTATATGGCTATATACCCAAAATCAAGCAAAAGCCATGAGTTTGAATCATTTTATTGATAAATCTAAATTTAATAATAAGGAAAAAGATAGCTTGAAGAAAAAATTAAATTTTTGGAAAACTCCGCAATTAAAATCATGTTTTGAACCAATAGTTATGGCGCAGAAACCCCAGGAAGAAACATTTTTAAATAATATGATTAAACATAGGGTGGGATTAGTTAATACTGCCTTTAGAGTTGGTGATAGTATGTTTCCGGCAAATGTTATGTCTACGGATGCTATGCACGAGACAATAGATAGGGCATTTCTTATATCTAAGCCGACAAAGAAAGAAAAAGGGGATTATAATACTCATCAAACAGTTAAGCCGTTGTCTATTTGCGAACATATAATTAATCTCACAACCTTTTCTGAAAATTCTATAGTTTTAGACCCCTTTGTTGGTAGTGGTACCACTGCCGTTGCCGCCAAAAATCTTGGTAGAAAGTTTATAGGCATAGATAGCAGTCCTGAATATGTGGCTATAGCCAAACGTAGATTAAAAGAAGTAAAAATTGATAAGAAAAATATAAATAGAATTCTAATAGTAAATAGGGCGGTAGAATCTTTATTTTAAGTTTGCCTTTTATAAGAATTTTTGCTTATTTTTTAATAAATTTGCCTTTCTGGAAAGTTTAGAATAAAATATTTTAAGTCGGCTTAACTTGCGTTGAGCTTGCCGAAGCAATGCCGATTTTAAATTTATGGCTTATATATTTTTAGATGAATCGGGTGACCTAGGTTTTAATTTTAAGAAGAAAAAGACCTCAAAATTTTTTGTTGTAACTTTCTTATTTATCGATGGGCAGAAGAATCCTATTGAGAAAATTGTAAAAAGGACTCATTCAGAATTAAAAAAGAAAATTAAGCGCAGAGTGGGAATTTTACATGCTGTTAATGAAAGGTCCACAACCAGACAGAGGCTCCTTAAAAGATTAGCGGAGAAAGATTGTACTATAATGGCAATTTATCTTAATAAACAGAAAGTATTTACTAAGCTACAAGACGAAAAACAGGTCCTTTATAATTACGTTACTAATATTCTTCTCGATAGAATTTATATTAAAAAAGTAGTTCCGATCGACAAAGAAATTGAGTTAATAGCTTCTAGAAGAGAAACTAATAAATTTTTAAATGAAAATTTTAAGAATTACTTAAATAGTAAAATTGTTGATAAACACAAGGGAGCTATTAAAATATTCATTAAAACACCAGCGGAAGAAAAAAGCTTACAAGCAGTTGATTTTATAAGTTGGGCGATTTTTAGAAAGCATGAAAAAGGCGATGATAGTTATTACAATATTATAAAAAATAAAGTTATTGAAGAAAGCCCATTATTCCCATAAATAACAAAACCCCGTACGCTATATTGAGCAACCATCCGGAGGCCCACGTACGAGGAATTACTTGTTTATTTATATGTTTATATACTAACAGATTGATTATAGATAAGTCAAGTAGCCTGTGGATAACTTAATTAATAATCATTTTTTAATAAAATTCCTTTTTAAGACAAGATATTCTAAATGGATTTTTGGTAGCTTTCCAGGATATTTAAAGACGCGAAAATAATTTCCAAAATTATTAAGGATTGGCCGATAGCGAGTAAAATCGGCTCCGGATTTATCAGCGATAAGAATAAGAATAAATACCCGACCGTCCAGCAGAAAAATTGAATTCGGCCGATAACCGACGCCTGCAGATTGTCCAGTGAAAAATGGCTTACTAAAATTTCCGCGTCCTCTGCCGGCAATCCCTTAAGATAACGGATTAAAAAATCTTTTAAGGTAATCCAGATAAGCAGGAATTGAAGCGTCCAAATCAGAGTTATTATTTGAAAACTTAACAGGCCGTAAATGTATAGAAGTGTTGATGCCCAAGCGACCAATACGCCGTCGCGGATATGATCCAGCCAAGTGCCGAGAATGGTTACGTTATTGTTATTGCGAGCGGTTGGGCCGTCAATGCCGTCGGAAACGGCGGCTAGAACCAAAATGATTAATTGCCAGGACAAAGAGTAACCTTTAAAAAACATCCCAATCGCCGCGGCGATTAAAAGAAATCCGGCATAAGTGATTTGATTGGCGGAAACTCCAATTCTGCCAAAAAAAACGGTAAGCGGTTTTAATGCCCAGTCGCGCCAGTTTTTTTCCAGCGCGGTCAGGAAGTCGTCTTTTCGCTTAATTACCAGTTTTTTTATTTTCCGCCTTTCTTCTCTGCCCTTTTCTTTTATTTTTTTGAATGTTTCTTTGATTTGTGGTTTTTCCATAATGAGAACCTATTTCAATAATAATTCCTAAACGCGTTGCGAGAAAAAATGAATTAGCTCAAGGAGTGACGACGAAGGTGTATTTTTAGATACTCCAAGGAGGAACGACAAAGAGCTAATTCATTTTAACCGCAACCCTTCGGGATACAGCCAATTTTATTCATAACGGTGTTAGTCGTCGGAAAGGTAGCTTAAGCTACGATTTTCTCCTTCTGCCTGGTTCTGAATAAAATTGGCTAATATCGCGTTTGGAAGCTATTATTGAGATAGGCTCTTACTTATATTATAATATAAAAGCCGTAATATCGGACTGTAGTATACCGGCAGTATACACGCTTCGGGTGCGTGAGGACTGGGTTCAATTCCCAGCAGTCCGACATTAAAATTTATCGGAGCGTAGTATAATGGTAGTATTTATGCTTTGGGAGCATAAGGCCCGAGTTCGATTCTCGGCGCTCCGACAATGTTTTATTGAAATCTGCCCTCGTAGCTTAATGGATAAAGCAGGACTCTTCTAAGGTCTTGATGGGGGTTCAATTCCCTCCGAGGGCACAAAACTAAAAAACAAAATTAGTTTGACATTAAATTTTAATTTAGCTACACTTTAATAAACCTTGAAAACCGAACAGGAGAATGGAAATGGAAAAAGAGCAATTTAACGCGCTTAAAGACCTTTTTGAACGTTTCGTTACGGCGAAAGAAAAAACCGAAAAAAGTACCCGACGACAAACATGGATTAGAACTTCTTTGGTGGTTTTGGGCGCTATCGTATTTTTTGCGGAAGTAGTGTTTGTAGGAACTCAAGTTTTTAAAATTTTGCAATCTTTAAATACAAATATGGCAGATACAAATATGGCAGAATTGGCTGCGCAGAAAAATTTAAAATTTGACTATTTAGCCGGAGATATAAACTCTGAAAATAAAATTGTGGTTATTCCCATTAAGGGATTGATTAGTGAAGAAAGTTATCAGGGGAAAAATGTAGTGGAAGATGTCGGTCTGATGTTGAATGTCGCAAAAGAGGATCCGTCGGTTAAGGCGGTGATTTTAGAAATCCAGAGTCCTGGCGGTGACGTTAACGCTTCCGATGTCATTTATCACAAATTAGCGAATTTCAAACTATCAGGAAAACCGTTAGTGGCTTTTTTTTATGGCCTTGCCGCGTCCGGCGGTTATTATATAGCGATGACTTCTGATAAAATTGTTGCCACGCCGGAAACATTGACAGGAAGTATCGGAGTAATGATGCAAGTTCCCAACTTTTCCGGATTACTTAGGAAAATCGGCGTTGAATTTAATACGATTAAATCCGGTAAAAGCAAGGATATGCTTTCGCCGTTTAAGCCGGTCGACGCAAATGATAATAAAATTGCGCAGGATTTAATTGACGGCGCCTTTAATCGATTTGTAGAAAAAGTTTCCAACGGCAGAAAATTAAGCAAGGATATGGTTTACAAATTAGCTGACGGCCGAATCTACGATGCCTATCAGGCGGTTGCTAATGGTCTGGTTGATCGCATCGGTTACCTTAACGAAGAAGCTTTTGAGGAGGCGATAAAGCTGGCTAAATTACCCAGCGCTCAATTGGTGCGGTACAAAAAACAAAATAATTTTTTTAATGAGTTTTTCGCGCAATCAGGTAAAATCCAGTTTTTTTCGGCAGAGGAATTACCGTCATTTATTTTGAAGCCGGGAATGTATTATTTGCCGGAAGGTTATTTCGGCAAATGAAAATCAAGCGCCCCGATGGTTATCGAGGCGCTTTTATATTGGTTTAATAATTTGTGCCGCGGGGCGGAAAAAATAATAAATTGTTGATATATTATATGGATTGTGGAATTATACAACTCTGCTCGAACATTTTTTGAAGGGAACTGACCCGCCTCCGTTTCGTTCCGGCGGAACGCTCGGGCGCGGCGAAATTCCCCTCACACCCCCCCTTCTGCCACGCCCTCGCGGGAGGCCCAGAATTTTTTTGCCGCCAATTCAATTAAAAAATTCTTTAGCATAGTTATACTATAGTATAACCGTTGTCTAACAAAACAACAAATGATAAATTGTGTATAAGGAATATGCAAGAAATATCAAAGAAATTAGGCGAGAACATGAAAAAGGTTCGCGCCAAGAAAAAATTGTCGCAAGGAGCTTTAGCGCGGCTTTTAGAGGTTGACAAGGGCTATATTAGCAACATTGAGAGTGGTAATAAAAATCCTACCCTTGCTACAATTCAAAGATTAGCTAACGCGCTTAGCGTATCGGCTGATGAATTATTGAAATAATTGTTATGGAAAATCGACTGTCAAAAACTGGTGATAAAACAACTTGTCCAGTCGCAATAATCGTTAGAAATGGGAAAGTTTTAATGGGGCTACGGCACTATACTCCCGATAAATGGAAAACAATTTCGGTCTGGACAATTCCAGGTGGCAGATGTGATTCTGGCGAAACGCTTGAAACCACGCTCCGTCGAGAGGTTGAAGAAGAAACCGGAATCAATGACTTGGAAATTAAAAAATATCTTGGTGAAGTTCCTGGATCAAAATCGGGAGATTTAGTGCCGTTGTTTATATGCAAATCAAAGCAAGAAGCGCGGCTAATTGAACCGGAAAAGTTTTCAGAATGGCGATGGTTTGGTGAAAAAGAGTATCCCGAAAATTTTATCAATCCAGCCGCGCTGGAACTTATTAAAGAATATCTTGCAGAATATCTTGCAAGTGGGGGCAAATAATTTATGAAAAAGAAGTTTATCCTTTTTGATTTTGATGGCGTGATAGCCGATTCATTTCAGTCAGCTTTTGAAATTCAGAAAATGATTTGCCCTCATTTAACAGAGAACATTTATCGAAAAAGATTTGAAGGAAACATCAATGATTGGGAAGAACCGATAAATGTTCATACCGAAGAATGTCGGCACGACATTGATTTCTTTACCGAATACATTCCGAGAATGAAAAATGAAGTCCAAATCGTGCCCGGAATAAAAGACGTTATTGTTGGTTTAGAGAAAAACTATACGCTTATCATTATTTCTTCCACGATTACGAGTCCAATTCAAGAATTTTTGGAAGGATACGATTTGGCCAATCATTTTGCTCAAATCATGGGCAACGATGTGCATACAAGCAAAGTAGAGAAAATGAAAATGGTTTTCGAAAAATTTGATGTGGAGTCGAAAGATTGTGTTTTTATAACCGACACTCTCGGTGATATGCACGAAGCCGAGAAAATGAGCGTTGGATCAATTGGTATTACTTGGGGATTTCACACACCAGAAACTTTGCTCCGCGGAAAACCATTCCGTCTTGTTGAAAATCCGAACGACCTTTTGACTGCTGTTGAGGATTATTTTAAGATAAAGTAACTGGCGGCGAAAAAACTTTGGCCTCCCGAGAGGGCGCGGCGGAAGGGGGCCCCGTTCAGGCTCTGAAGGGCCTTCAGGCTCGAAGAGGTGTGGGGGTCATCCTTACGGGAGATCTCCCATGGGGAGAGAATTCCGCCGCGCTCGAACGTTCCGCCGGAGCGAAGCGGAGGCGGGTCAGTTCCCTTCAAAAAATGTTCGAGCAGAGTTGTATAATTCCACAATCCATATAATATATCAACAATTTATTATTTGTGCCGCGGGGCGGAATTGAACCACCGACGCCAGCCTCTTCAGGGCTGCGCTCTACCACTGAGCTACCGCGGCAATTTTACAGATATTCTAACTTATATTATATCAAAAAACAATTGGTATTGACAAATAATTTATATATGATATAATATATTTTAGTATAAAAGATGTGAAAAAGAGGAAGGGGGAGGAGATATGATAAAGAAATGGTTGCAGAAGGCGCTTGCCGTCATACTGGCTTTTATCCGGGGCGGCAAAGAGGAAACAGTTCCGCAGTCGGCGGAATTGGCGGGTTCCCGCAAACGAGTGTTTTTCAGGAGCAGAAAATGGGCACTTATTTATCGTGGGCTGAGATTGAGATATAGGGTTGGATCCATTGCTTCTGTTGATGGGTCCGGAAGGGCGTGGATTGAGTTGAAAAATCAGTTGGGCGAAAGGATGTTTGTTCGGCGCAAGGTGAACCGCGTCTATTATTTTCCAAACTGACCTATCTTCCTGACTTATCTTCATTCCCATTGCGTTATGCGCAATGGGAATTTTGTTTACAACATAGGGCTAATTTGGTATTTTATTTAAATATGGTGCCTATAGTTTAATGGCAGAACTCCGCTCTGTGGCAGCGGTAGCGAGGGTCCGATTCCCTCTAGGCACCCCAAATTTGACTTTAATTGTCGCATCCTTTATTTTATAAATAGCAGCTTAACAAAGGAGTATTGAATGCACGCGATTATATTAATGCTTGATGAGTCGGAATTGTTATACAATAAAGCCACCCGTCGTTATAAAAAATGTTTTTGCCTTAAAAATAGCTTTGGTTTGGAGGCCAGAAAACTAATTAAGTATTTAAAACAATATCTTTTATTTCAGGATAAAAATATAAGCATTTTAAGGGCTTCTGATTTTGTAGATTCCGAAACTCTTCGCTATAAATTATTTAGTGTTTTCAGTAGCCATAGAAACGATAACGTCATTTTATGTGTTTTGGCTCACGGCAATTGTATCCACTGGTATTTCGGAAAAACTAAATCCGATAATGGAAAATATCTGTATTATTCAGATTTAGAAGATATTTTACGCTATTTTAAGGGCAAGTTGATTATGGTTAACGAGGGCTGCAAATCTTTTTCATTTGCGCCGCATATAAAAAAAATGAAGGGTCGCTATTTATTTTTTGGCGGTTCGCGTTCTGGTTCATTGGCAGATAGCCATGTTTTTATTTTAGGCGGACTTTTAGATTCTTGGAAAAAAAGAAAACCAGCTTTCCCGGAAGTGTATTGCGAGCTTCATTATAATCACGATGGTTGGAAACCCAGAATCATAGATTATCTGGTTAATTTTCAAGGCCTTGCTTGTCCTTGTTTTTGCGAATCGGAGTATAGAAAACCCACCAAGGTCATTGTTTATCCTCCTAAAAAGAGGCCACCGTTAAGATTGGGCAGCGATTTAGATTATTTAATGTATCCTAAGTAAAAAAATCCAATTATAATTTGCCGCCCGGATTCAATCCGAGGCGGTTTTTTTATTTTATAATCCAAATAAATTTTTCCACCAGGATTTTTTTTCTTGAAAGCCAAGAAATTGAGGTTGGATTTTAGATTGAAATTTTTCAGCGGCGGATTTTATTTTTGACGCTTCCGCTTCCACTATTTCGCCATCGTATTCGCCGCCGTGCGCCGAAGTTCCTTCATAACTTGGTTGTTTGGCGTCTAAGTGAAGATTAAGCATTATTTGTTTCGGATTTGTTTCAATATATATATGAAAGCGGGGATAGAATCGCCCGGGATTCAAAGTTCTAACATAACTGATTTCGTTATTTTTATGCCAGTTGGAAATTTCCGCATATCCGCACTGGCGTAGAAAATTTTTCGAAGCAACGGACAGTTTTGGAATAATTATTTTCATACCTTATAATTATACTATGGATATCGGAGATATTTTACTCATCATATTTTCTTTCGTTTTGGCGGCGGTCGGAGCGGTTGGCGTGATAGTGCCGTTTTTGCCAGGGGTTCTTTTCGCGTGGCTGGGAATGCTGATTTTCGCTTATATCACAGAATTTTCTGTTATAACCGTTACGGTGGTTTTGGTATTTCTCGGCTTAATGGCGCTGACGGCGGTTTTGGATATTGCGGCGCCGATTTTGGGCGCGAAAAAATATCAAGCCAGCCGGTACGGCATAGCCGGTTCGTTTATCGGCGCGCTTTTAGGGGTTGTTTTTTTAGGCCCGCCTGGGATAATAATCGGGCCTTTTGCCGGCGCGTTTATCGGCGAGTTTGTCGGCGGAAAAAAACCGGAAGAAGCAGTGCAATCGGCTAAAGGAACGGTAATCGGATTTTTGGCCGGAAGCGCCATCAAACTTGCTTTAATAGCGGTAATGCTGGGTTTTATGATTTCCGCCTTATTTACTTTTTATTGATAAGATGGATATCTAAACCGATTTCAATGAAGTTATAATTAAGGAGATGGCTTCAAAGAAAAAAATTAATAAAAAAATAGTAGTAATCGGCGGCGGCACCGGAGTTTATACGGTTCTTACCGCTTTAAAACCCCATTTTGATAATTTAACCGCCATCGTTACGATGGCGGATGACGGCGGTTCCACCGGCATTTTGCGGGAGGAATTCGGTATTCTTCCTCCCGGCGATATCCGGCGCGCGTTGATTGCCCTTTCGGCGTCGGACAATAAGATGCTTTCCAATCTGTTTTCTTACCGGTTTCAGGAAGGCGTCGGTTTGACCGGCCATAATTTCGGCAATTTGATGATTACCGCGCTTGAACGGCTTACCAATGATTTTGAAAGAGCTGTGGAAGAAACCGGAAAAATTTTAATGATTCGGGGCAGGGTGGTGCCGGTAACTTTGAACCATACGAAACTGATGGCGGAGCTGGAAGACGGGCAAATTATAAAAGGGGAGACCAATATAGATATTCCCCAGCATGACGGGCGATTAAAAGTAAAAAGGGTTTGGCTGAAGCCGCTGGTGGAAATTAATATCAGCGCGGAAAAAGAAATTTTATCCGCCGCCGCGATTATTATCGGTCCGGGCGATTTATACACCAGTTTGATTCCTAATTTATTGGTTAAGGGCGTTAAATCGGCATTGCAGAAAAGCAAAGCCAAGAAAATTTATTTTACCAATTTGATGACGAAGCATGGCGAGACCAATAATTTTAGGGCGTCGGATTTTGCCGGGACTATTTCCGATTATCTCGGTTCGGGGATTTTGGACTATGTTTTGATTAACGGCAATAAGCCGAGCCCGAACCGCTTAGTTCCATATATCAAAGAACGGGCGGATTTCGTGGAACCGAATTTGGCGGATTTTCCCAAGGGCGGTCCCACGCTTATTAAAACCGATTTGCTTAGGCCGAGGGGCCTGATTCGCCATGATTCGGAAAAAATAGCAAAAATTATTAAGATGATTTTATAGATATTTGACTTAATTTTGATTACGGAATAGTATATAAAGCAGTATATTTTCAACGAATAATAAAGGAGATAAGAATATGTGGAATTTCTTTGCTGTAGTTGGAATTATAGCTATCTTATTGGTTATTATATTTATTCTTATAATTTTTTATAATGCGTAAGAGGCTTAAACCATTTTTAAGATAACTAAAAAACAGTTAAGGGCGTACTCATCTTAATAAAAAATACCACAGTGGTGGTATTTTATTTTGGCGTATATTTGATGCCTCGCAGGGGATACATATTAAAATAAATCTGGCAAGATAAATAACGCAATTTTTCTGATTTAGGATTGTCGCGCATCAAGCCATCAACGCGTTTTTTCAGCAAAGCAAAATCCTTATCGTGGTCTACTATCTCATATTCATATTTATGGGACTGATTTTTAAAGGGAACTAACGCCAGCCATTTATTGGCGTATTTTTTTTGGAGTTTAGGGTCAAAACACAGCTTATATTTTATTTTCATTTTTCATTTTCAAATAACAAAAACAGCTATTGGCAATTATAGCTGTTTTTACAAAGGCGTCAAGAAAAATTATTTCGCTACCGAAGTTGTTTTCTTTTTAAGCTCACCTAAGAGTTTTTTATCTTCTTTAAGCATTTCCGCGGTTTTTTCAAATCCTACTCCGATTTTATTTCCTTCAAAGGAATAAGTAGCGCCGGATTTGGTAACTACGCCGTGTTTTATAGCGGCGTTTAAAACATCCGCTTCATAAGAAATTCCCTCACCAAACATAATATCAAATTCTGCCAGCTTAAACGGCGGCGCCACTTTATTTTTCGCCACTTTTGCTTTTACGCGGTTGCCGACTACGACATCTCCTTTTTTAACTTGGGCAATCCGGCGGACATCAATTCGGACTGAAGAATAGAATTTCAGCGCCCGGCCTCCCGGAGTCGTTTCCGGCGAGCCGAACATCACGCCGATTTTTTCTCTAAGCTGATTGATGAAAATAATCATCGTGTTGGATTTTGCGGAAATTGCCGTTAATTTCCGGAGCGCTTGCGACATCATCCGCGCCTGCAGACCGATGAATTGCGCGCCCATTTCCCCTTCAATTTCCGCTTTTGGGGTAAGCGCCGCCACCGAATCCACCACTACCACGTCAATGATTCCGGATTTTACCAAGCTTTCCAGGATATTTAACGCTTCTTCTCCGCTGTCCGGCTGGGAAATTAAAAGTTCTTTGATTTTGACGCCAAGTTTGGCGGCATAGTCAGGGTCCATCGCGTGCTCGGCGTCAATGAAGGCGGTTTTTCCGCCTTTTTTCTGGGCTTGCGCCACCACATTCAACGCCAGTGTAGTTTTTCCGGACGACTCCGGCCCGTATATTTCTATAATTCTGCCTCTTGGTAAGCCGCCCACCCCCAAAGCCAAATCCAGCGAAAAAGAGCCGGTTGGTATGATGTCCACATTCACTTTTTTGGCGTCGCCGAGCTTCATTATCGCGCCTTCTCCGAATTTATCCTGCAGAGTGGAAAGCAGATTATCTAAGTCCTTATTTTGTTGTTCATCGCCCATCGCGGAATTTTTTTCTTTATTCATACGCTTTCGCTTTACCAACGAATTACGAATTATTACCGAATTTACGAATAAACGAATTCGTTATTTGTAGATTTGGATAATAATTTGTAGCTTTGCATCGGTTACTGCGGTTGATAGATTATTTGTTTTATAATTGTAACTTCTTTTCCCAATAATCGCTTAGCTTTGAATTCTACCGTATTCAATCCCGGCTGTAAAGCAAAGTCGTTGGCGAATTTCCCTTCCCGGCTTATAAAAATTTCTTCTCCGTTAATGAGCAGTTTATCTCTTTGGTTTAATCCGCCGGATAATACAATAAGATTGCTGCCGGTGGTGATAATGGATTCTGCGGGATTGGCAATAATGAGATTCGGCTTCCCCATCAATCTTCCCCAGCCGAATATGAGATATAGCAGAAGAAAAATGCCCAATAATATCAGAAATCGGATTTTTCTGGATAAATGTTTAATCGCAAACCGGTTGGTGGGCAATTTATCGTATTCTCCGGATTGTTTGAGCTCAAATTCCTTTTTATAAAGTTCCCACAGCTCATCATGATTGATATTAAGGACTTCTGATATTTTTTTGAGATAGCCGCGTACATAAGGAGCCGGCGGCAATTTATCTATTTCTAAATTTTGAATTGCCCAAAGATACCGTTCCGGTATGCCGGTGAGTTGGGACAATTTTGAGTGATTCGCGTCTTTGAGCTGAAGCGCGTCGGCTAATAAGGTCTTGAGGTCTTTGTGGACTGGTTCCATTGGTTTTAGTTTATTATATTTCGGCTGAGTTTACAATTCAAACCCAAGATTTTTGTTATGTATAAAATTTAAAAAACGGCATTGGGGCCGTTTTTATATTATGCCGAAATATCCTACTAAAACCACGGTTGTTTGTAGTGAGCTTGTCGAACTATTGGGCCGTGGAAGGGTAGGCATATCTGCCACTATGCTATGGCATAGTGGCAGACCAGCAAAGCCGGAGTGAAAAAGAAACCACGGGTTTCAGCCCGTGGAGTTTTATTTATCCATGCAGTTATTGGTCATTAGCCATTTGTTCCGGTTTGTCTAAATATACTTCTCTCGGTTTGGCCCCGTCTCCCGGTCCGACTATGCCGCGTTCTTCCATTATATCCAGCAGGCGGGCGGCGCGGGCATAACCGACAGCCAGACGTCTTTGTAAAAGAGAGGCAGATGCTTTTTGCGCTTCGCGCACAATTTTTACGGCTTCGTCGTACAGTTCGTCATCTTCTTCTTTGGCATATTCGTCCAAATTTAAGTTCGTTCCCATATCTTTTTCAAAGTTAGGCGCGATTTTTTTACTGTCGTTTTTATTGTAGTCATTTGTCATATTATTGTCCCGAATGAAATCCGCAACTGAACGCAATTCTTCTTCGCCAAGATAAGCGCCTTGAATCCGTTTCGGTTTGGAAAGTTCAGAGGAAATAAAAAGCATATCTCCGCCGCCCAGCAGTTTTTCCGCTCCGGACATGTCAAGAATGGTGCGGGAATCTACCTGGCTGGCAACCTGAAGCGCCATTCGCGAAGTAATGTTTGCCTTAATAAGGCCGGTAATGACTTCCACCGATGGCCGCTGGGTGGAAAGAATGAGATGAATGCCGGTGGCGCGCGCCATTTGCGCCAGTCGGACAATGGAACTTTCAATATCCCGGCCGTAAGCCGCCATCAGGTCTGCCAATTCATCCACTACAATCAATAAATACGGCAGAAGGTCTTCGGTTTGGGATTTATTATATCCTTTAATATCTCTGGCGCCGGCCGCCTGCAATTTATCGTAGCGTTTTTCCATTTCTTCAATTGCCCAGCGGAATACGCCCAGCGCTTTTTTCCCGTCAGTAATCACCGGCGCGATAAGATGCGGAATATCGTTATATATAGTAAGTTCCACCCGTTTCGGGTCAATCAAAATAAGTTTTAAGGTCTCCGGAGAATTTTTATATAGCAAAGATATAAGCAATGAGTGAATCGCTACGGATTTTCCGCTGCCGGTGGAGCCGGCAATCAGAAGGTGCGGCATTTTTTCAATATCGGCAAATACCGGTTCGCCACTGACATCCCGGCCAAGGATAAAACTAAGCATTCCGCCGGAAGTGAATTCCGGAAAGGCCATTAAACTGCCAAGCCGGACAATGGCCGCTGATTTATTCGGGACTTCTATTCCCACCAGCGATTTTCCGGGAATCGGCGCTTCAATGCGAATGGGATGGGCGGCCAGCGCCAATGCTAAGTCCTGATTTAAAGTGGTAATGCGGGAAATTTTTACACCCTCCGCCGGCTTTAAGGTGTAGCGGGTAACTTTCGGTCCGATGGAAATTTCTCCCATTTCCACCGGAATGCCGAAGCTATCCAGAGTTCTTTTTATAATGTTGGCGTTGGCGCGCAAGTCGCCGGATGTAGGTTTTTCAATGTTAGATTTTAGAAGTGAAAGCGGCGGGAAAGAATACGATTTTCCTCTGGGCTGGTTTTGGGCAAGTTTTTTGGGGACAAAAAACGCTTTAGGATTTTGGGGTTTTCCACCAGAGGCGGATCCGCCTTTGGCGGACATTTCTTTTTCGGATAGCGATTTTTCTTCTTCAGATTTATTTTCCACGGCTGCCGGTTCTGGCGGCGAGGCGGAGAAAACTTCCGGATTTCGGATTATAATTTTCGGTTCCTCGTATTCCTCCTCTTTTTTTTCGCGGAATTTGAGCGGCAGATTTATAGTCAGCAGAATTGCGGCCAATAAAATGGCGGCATTGATGATAATGGCGGTGGTAGAACCGAAAGGCAGTTCTAAAAATCCGGCCCATCGGCCGAGTAAACCGCCTTTTTCCGGCTCAATAATATCAATCAGTCCCAGGCCGGCTATGATAAAAAGCGCGCCACCGATAAAAGTCATCGCCAGCATCCTTTCTTTTTGCCGGCCCGACAAAAAAACTCCGGCCATTATCAGAAAAATAGCCGGAAATAAATAATATCCCAGCCCAAAAAGCTTGGTTAAAACTTTATAAATAAATTCTCCGGCCGGACCGGCGCTGTGCAGATTGGCAAGGATAAGAATAGAGGATATGGCAATAAAAATAATCGCCAGAATGCTTTGCTCGGTTTCCGGATGGATTTGGGAACGGAGCAAGCGGAATTTTTCCCGTAATCCGAATTTATTCCCAACTTTTTTATTTTTTCTTGCCATAAGTTCGTCAGTATTATTATACAATAAAAATCCCCGCGTTACTTGCGAGGATAAAATACATTTAAAATTCTTTCCATTATTGCTTCCCTATACGCCAATTTATGCTTTTTAAGTTTAATTTTGTAATACATTACTGTGAATTTTTTTTGGAATTCATCATTAGCATCAGTTGAAGCGTTTGGGCTGCTGGCGGCATTTCTTTGCCGTTGCGACATTTCGGAGCATTTTTCGGATATTGTTTTTGTTATTCTGATAAGTTTAGTTCTGTAAGTGTCCGGCTGTTCGGTTAGCCGAAGGAAATTAGCATAATGATTTTTATCAGAAAAGACATCGCTGTTCGGTTCTATTTTTTCCAGTTCGGCGATTCTCAGCGATTCCGCGAAAATTCGGGTTAATTCCTTATGGTTTCTGTTCTGCGTTTCGTGCGCGGTAAAAATAGTGGCCGCATATTGCGCGTAAAGTTCGGCTAAGGATTTTTGATTGTCCGGATTTCTGGCGCTTAACTGTCTTTCCGCGATAAAATCAACTATCGCTTTAGAAAATTGCTTATTAAAATCATTGTCGTTTATTCTCCAAGCCGCGTATTGGGCGTAGACAGGCGTTAAATAGCCGGTTAGCCAGAACATTTCTTCCGCCAAAACAAAAGCGGTTGGAACCCCTAATTTTTCATTAAAAGCGCGCAATAATTCAACCCACTCATAAAATTGCCTTTCTAAGTAGACGGCCGCGAGATTTTTTAACCTTGATTCGTTAAGGCGCTGGATTGCCCTTACCTGCTTTAAGAGTTTGGAATCTTCCATTAGCCACTCCTAATTTTCAAAGATTTACTAATGGCAATTGTACAGATGTTATAATAAAAATGCAACTGATTATGAAAATAAATTCTAAAATTTTTAAGGCCTACGATGTTCGCGGAAAATATCCGGAGGAAATTAACGAAGAGGCGGTTTTTGAAATAGTCAGGCGGTTTTCTAAAATTTTTCGCGGGAAAATTGTAGTCGGCCGCGATGCCAGATTGAGTTCGCCAAGTTTATATAAGGCAGTTTTGAGAGGGTTGAGGGGAGAGCCAAAAGTCAAAAGTAAAAAATTACTCTACCCTTTACCCCCTACCCTTTACCCCGTTGGAATAATTACCACCCCGATGCTTTATTTTTTAGTGAACCACCTGAAAGCTGACGGCGGTATTATGGTAACCGCTTCTCATAATCCGAAAGAATATAACGGATTGAAAGTCGTCGGCAAAAACGCGCGGCCGATTAGCGGATTAACGATACGGAAATTGGTAATTAAGTAATTAGGTAACACCCTTGATTTAATTAATTGTATATAATATACTACCCAGTAGTTTTTGTTGGTTCTTGATAATAAAATAAAGAAGAAGGGAGGGGTAATGAAGGTGCAGAAATTGTTTGATCAGGGTGATGCCAAGGTGATTGAAGACGGATCATTTCTGTGTCAACCGTTTTTTGGAGTGCTGGATGGGGTAAGCCCAAGCTATACTCCGAAAGAAGGCCCTAAAAAATATCACGGATTAAGCGGCGGGCAAACAGTTGTTGAAATTGTCACTAATACTTTTTCCTCTTCCTATCCAATAAGGGATCTTTCAGATCTGGATTCGCTTTTGCAAAAAGCCAATGAAGAAGTAAGAAAATGGGCGTTATTGCCAAACTTGCCAATTGAACAAACGGATAAACTTCCAGCTACAGCTCTCGCTGTCGTTTTTGTCGGAGAAAAAGCCATAGAGATAGTTATCGCCGGAGATTGTGTCGCTATCTGGCAAATGAAAGATGGAAAAACCGGCGCTTCGGAAAACCGGACTTTTTTTTCGGAAAAAGAACAGGAAGATAAGTTCGCGAAATTAATGCGTAAATATGATGGAAACCGCCAAAAATGCTGGGAGGAATTTATTCCTTTCCAGGATTGGAGCTATCGAACTTACCGCAATAAGCTGGTTCCAAATGGATTTGGGGTTTTGAACGGCCAGCCAGAATTTTGCCAGCTTTTGCAAAGATACTGTTTTTTCAAAGAAGAAATAAAGACCTTAATATTGGCGACCGACGGGTTTGTTCCGATGGAAATGACAAAAAATTCGGACTTGCTTTCCAAGAAAGTTTTGGAGATTTACGCGCTCGGAGGATTGCCGAAATTGCTTAGTGATACGAGATCGGCAGAAAAAGCTAAGCACGGCACAAGCTGGACAACTGACCGGGAAGCAACCGCTATCGCGATAGAGTTTTAAATATATTGATTTTAATTAGACCGTTCGTTTTTGCGAACGGTTTTTTGTTCTTTATATTAAGAAATCAGTTATACTTAATGTTATGGATTATCAAAAACAATACGCTGATTTTCTTAAAAAGTTTGTAAAAATTAAAAAACCGCTCAAGGTTGTATTCGATTGCTCTAACGGAACGACCGGAATAATTCTTAAAGAATTATTCCGGAAGCGACAAGCGACAAGCGACAAGCGACAAGTTAATTATGTTTTGCTTAATGCAAAACCGGACGGGAATTTTCCGGCGCATGGGCCGAATCCATTAGTAAAAGGCGCAATGAGACAAGTAGGAAGGGAGGTAAGGGAGCCTCGACGTTGGGTCGGGGCGCCGACCGCAAAGCGTGTCGGCGCTGATTTAGGAATAATTTTTGACGGCGACGGCGACCGGGTGTTTTTTATTGATAATAAAGGAAGATGGATTGACCCGAACGAGTCGGCTTATGTTTTGACGCGAATGTTTAAGCCGCCTTATGTGGTTGGAATTGTATCCAGCTGGCGGCTTAAGAAGTTAAAAGTAGAAAATAGAAAGCGACAAGTTTTTATTTCGCAGGTGGGGCATTATTTTTTTAAAAAATTGATGCGGGAGAAAAAGGCCACTCTGGGTTTGGAACATTCCGGTCATTATTACTTTAAAGATTTTTTTTATTGCGATTCCGGCATTTTCGCCGCTATTCAGGTTATTAATTTTGTTTCCGGCCTAAAGACCGATTTTGCGAATTGGCTGGACAATTTACCTAAATATTATCGGTCAGGAGAGATTAATTTTGAAGTTCGGGATAAAGAAAAAGTTTTGAATAAAATTGAGAAGAGATACAAAAATCAAGGTTGCAAAATTTCTAAATTAGACGGCTTAACAGTTGAATTTGGTCCCTCACCCTTGAAAGAGCGGTTTCTTTCGAAGCACTTAGCTTCGCACTCTTTCAAGGGTGAGGGATGGTTTAATGTGCGGCCGTCCAATACCGAACCGCTTTTGCGGCTGAATGTGGAAGCAACCGGCAAAAAATTATTTAATGAAAAATTAAAAGAAATTAAAAAAATCATCAACGGATAACGAATTAGTACGGATATACTAATTTACGAATTTATTTATTCGCCGATAACATCTATGATTAGCGTGCTCTTTGCCTCGTTGGCCAGTTTTATTGATGAGGTTTCCTCTTCAATTATTAAGTTTGAAACCGTTCATAAAAAAGAGACCGTTTACACTGCCGGGTTTATCAATACCCTTTTTGGCATTTTGGTTTTTCTCGCCATCGCGGCGTTTAGAAATAGTTTTGTGTTCAGCTTGGCGTCTCTTCCGACTTTTGCGATTAAAGCGGTGCTGGAAATTTTTCAGGCGCAAGCAAGCATGCTGGCGATTATGAAGACCGACCGAAGCACCTACGCTTTTGTCCGGAATATTACTATCCCGCTTCTTTTAGCAACCGATCTTTTGCTGGGTTTTACTGTTTCTTCCGGACAATGGATTGGCATTACTTTAATTTTCGCCACCTTCTTTTTCATTATTTTATTTCATATTTTGAATACCAAAGGAATCGGCTATTCGCTTTTTACCGCCGTGAATGCGGTGGCTACCATATCTCTTTTTAAATACAACATCACCCATTTTAATTCCGTAGAGGCGGAGCAAATCATTACTCTTTTAATTTTGTTGTTTTATTTCTTTTTGGCAGCGAGGTTTTTGGCGCGTGAAAACCCCTTATCTTTTTTGCGGCGCCGGACTTTTTTGGGCCAGGGTTTCGCGCATAGCATTGCGTCTATTTTCGGCTCTTTTGCTATTGCCTTTGGCAATCCGGGCATTGCGACTGCCGCCGGGCGCGCTTCGTCTGTGCTGGCGGGCATAATTTCCGGCCATAACTATTTTCAGGAGAAAAAATTCGGCGCAAAAATTATCGTCAGCGCGGCATTGATAGCGGGGTTGGCATTATTGACAAGATAAGCGTATCTATGTTACAATCTACCGAGTAGTATAGCCACGATGTTTGTGGCAAAGCCGTACCTTGAAAGGAGGAAAAGAAGATGGGCGAAAAGTTGTTTAGTTCGGTTATTCTGGTTTCTATAGCGTTGGTCATGGTCGGGTGTGCAGACAACTTCCAAAATAAGCCAGTTAGTGTTCCTAAAAAGTATGAGCTGGTAGTTAAATCAGCGAAAGTTTTTTTTGATTCACGTGCAGGTGTATATTCATTGGTTGTTGATACTTGGAGTTCAGAAAAGTTATTTGTTTCTAATGTGGAAAATGTGGCAGTTTCGATTCAAGATCCGCCAGTAGACGAGGTATTAATTATAGTATTTGAAAAAGATCGGCTTATGAATAAAACTTTTTCACGGGCAAAGGTAATAGTTACCTATGAGGTTAGGGATCAATGGGAAGAAGTATTAGCCAAGAGGCGTCCCAAGAAAGTGGTAGTTCCTTCGGTGGAGAAATAAATTTATTGAAGCCGGTTCCTCAAAAGAACCGGCTTTTTGTTTTTTTTGACATCGGGAGATAAAATTTGTTAATATAGAAATATGAATATTAGTTTACAAAATCCACAAGTAATTATAAAAAATGGCAAGCCGCGCGCCGTTATTTTGGATATTAAAAAATATAAGCAGTTATTAAAATTGGCGGAAGACCGGGAAGATTTAGCAGAACTTCGAAGAATTAAAACGGGAAAAACTTCTTTTCGAAAATTAGATGATTATTTAAAAGATAGTGTATAAAATCTTTATAGAACGGCGCGCTGAAAAAGATTTAAATGCGCTCGATAACTCTTTAAGATTAAGAATTATCGAGCGTCTTTTATTGTTAAAGAGTAATTCTTGGCTGGCTAATGTTAAAAAATTAGTTGGTTCTAAAAATTTTTATCGCTTGAGAGTCGGCGATTGGAGAATTTTATACGAAATTGACGATAAAAATAAAGAAATAAAAATTTATCGGATTAAACATAGAAACAAAGCTTATCAAATTTAATTTTTCCGGCCATAACTATTTTCAGGAGAAAAAATTCGGCGCAAAAATTATCGTCAGCGCGGCATTGATAACGGGGTTGATGTTATTGACAAGATAAGCGCGCTTATGTTATACTCTACCGAGTAGTATAGCCACGATGTTTGTGGCAAAGCCGTACCTTGAAAGGAGGAAAAGAAGATGAAGAAAAAAATAAGCTGTTCTTGCGCGCGCGCGGATAAGCATTCATCAAATTGCCCGATTAGGAATGTCGGAGGATTGACAGCGGACTTTTCCGATGTTTTAAAAATCTTTGACGATTTGACTGAACGGCAGAAGAAGGATTTGAAATCGCGAAATCCGAAA
>Ga0155221_102_pt4 | contig 53714 bp, 62 predicted proteins | sample RifCSPhighO2_02_FD_106189 | JGI IMG/M metagenome (GOLD analysis project Ga0155221, IMG submission 106189) | Candidatus Harrisonbacteria bacterium RIFCSPHIGHO2_02_FULL_42_16 | reverse complement strand
AGGGTGATAATAATCCACTAGGATGTTCAACTAAAGCTTTTAATACTTCTTTTTCTTTTGGTGTCATAATTAAATATTTTCCAAGTGATGGTTCTATAATATCTCGTTTGATTTTATGGGTTGCATCGACGGCGTTCTTGGTTGCTGAATTATCACCTTTTTCTTATTGATTAAGTTTTCAATGGTATCAAATTTAGAAATATCAATATTATTAAATTCTTCTACTTCCTCTATTTTTTTATATATTTCATACAATATTTTTGCTGGGATTGCGAGAGTTAAAGAAGTATTATTTTCATAAATCATCGTACCCGAATTAGTTTTAAGGATTTTCGGTTCCGTAATTCCTCCATACTCTATGCCTATTACTTCGCCCGTAGATGGATTAAAAACCGGGGAACCACTTGAGCCACCCTGTGTCATTACATCAAGAAGAATTGCATGTGGATCGTCGCAGGGAAAGGGTAGTATTGAACTAATAATTCCTGATTGCAGTGTTGGAGTTATTTGGTGTAACCACCCCGGCGCTCTTAATGTACTTGTACCCATTGGAAAACCAGCTAGCATTATTTCATCACCCTCTTCCAATTCTAGCCTTTCAGAAATCTTAAGCGCTGGTAAATTTTTTATATGTACCTGTATAAAACCTAAGTCTGGAATATCTTCTCCATAATGATAACCTTCTACTGGTTTTATTCTTTCTAAACTCCCAATTCCTTTTATTTCAAGAGGGATCGCCATCATCCCCCTATCGGGAATCCAGTGGAAATATAAAATCATTGCCGGCCAATCTTCGGGTCCCATATTTTTAAGCCGGGGTAATTTTTCAATTACTTTAATTACATGACTATTAGTAAAAATTATCCCTTCAGATTTTACTATAAAGCCAGTGCCAATAATATCCGGGAATTCTGGATTTTTTGATATCTTTGAGGCAATAGCCACGATAGATGGCTTAATAGTTTTATAAATTTTAGAAAAATTTCCCATTTTAATTAAAAAGGCCACTTCAGGCCATATAAATAATATATCTAAATTTTAAGATAATCAAGTGAAAATTTGGCTTAAAAATTAAAAAGCGGTAAAATAAATTTATAATTATGAAAAAAGACAGCGAACTTTCTCCGGAATTGCGTCAGGTTGCTCGCGAAGGCGGCACTGAAACGCCGTTTACCGGAAAATATTGGGACAGCCATGAAGGGGGAATGTATCAGTGTGCGGTATGCAACGCAGAACTTTTTTCGTCGGATACAAAATTTGATTCTGGAACTGGCTGGCCGAGCTTCGTTGAACCGGCGAATTTTAAAAATATAGAACTGCGGGAAGATAAAAGTTTGGGTATGAGCCGAACTGAAGTTCTTTGCAAAAATTGCGGCGCGCATCTTGGTCATGTTTTTGAAGATGGGCCGAAAGATAAAGGGGGCAAAAGATATTGTATAAATTCGGTCTGCCTTGAGCTGAAATTAGACAAATAATAAGAATATTTCCAGATTGCGTTAATTATCGGACTCGTTTATCCTAACAGTAGGATTTTAATAGTTATATAGGAGCGCAATGACTGACAGTGATTTTCGATTTATATTGCCGGGCGACCCGTTAGATAGAGAATTTTTTAAAAAAGAGGACTGGGAAAGAGAACGTATAGATGAAGTGCCTTATGGTCAGGCGTTTTATATTGATGGCAGATGGGTTATTAGAAAATTAGAAGAAGAACTTATTTTTGATTTTAAGCGGCGGAATATCGGTTCAAAATCAATTATCTATGAGGTTAATTTGGGTATTATGCGGAAAGTTAACGATATATATGTTTTTATTGCTAAGTTAGATATTGTTCGCGAGGAGCAGGACATTGAAGGGTAGGACTTTTAGAAAATTGCGGAATCCATCAAATTAAATTTGACTCAAAATTAATTTTGGGATACCATATAATTTAGTAACTCATAAAAAAGGAGTCCGGCAATGCAGATTATCGTGGTGGTTGGTCAGCCAAATAACAATGATTTTGATAATGGAATATCAGAACGTTTTAATCAAGGTGCTAATAATCTCATTGATAAACTTGTTAAAGAACTTAGTTTTAGGGAAAAGGAAGATATTATCAGATTGCCATCCGGAAATAATGAGCTGATTACCGCTTTATTAGGTGAAATATTTTTAAACAAGCCGCGAGAAGATAGTTGTTTATTTTATCTCGGCCATGGAGATAAAAGCGGATGGTCGGTTACCGGTTATGAAAATAATCCTGACGATGAAAAGAATATAGTAGATTATGAAAAATTGCGGCTTATATTTGCCGGCCACGACGGAAATCTTATTTTTGTTAATGATTGCTGTTACGCGTTGGCGGCAGAAGCGGCAATGGAATCCAGATTCAGCAGATACCTTTTAATAGGAGCAACTCCTAAAGATACGAAAGGTTCGGGCGATATATGGAAGCGGGCAGTGCATTGCTGGAAAGACCATAAGCCATTTCAATGGACATTAGGCAGTTTGAGGATTGATGGAGAGTGTAATGAAATTAAATTGTGGCAAGGAAGTGAAGAGCTTAATGCTTTAATGTATCCGCCGGCTCGCAAGCTTTTGGGCTACTCTAAATAATAAAAACGGCATCGGCGCCGTTTTTTTTGCGGAGCTATTGACCGGGGCAATATGATTTTGTATACTGCTAAACAGTAAACTTTGTTTAAAATTAATCCTCCGTCGCTAAAGCTATGAAGGACAATGGGAGGCGGGAAATGCAAAAGGCGATTATGCTGGTTTTGCTGGCGGTCGGAGTGGTTAATGTTGCTAACGCGCAAGACATTGATGATGGAATATCTGTCGAAACCGAAACCGTTGTTACTAAATTAGATAAATCTACCGAAACAGCTGTTTGGCCTGATGATTATCAAAAATGGGAAATGAAATCGACGGGGAAATATTTTGACGTGAATTTTTTTAATAAAGAGATTATTGAAAATAATTATGTTATGGCTTTTACGGTAAGAATTGGGACGATTACTGCGTACGAAGAAAAGTACGACTCAAGCCATTCCAACGGTTATTTTACGAGAGCGGTTTTGGAATACGATATTCTTGGTAATGGCGTGAAAATGAGAGTATTTTTGATGCTGACGCGGAATTCTGATGAGTTGCAATTTCAGTATATCCAACTTTTAAAGGACGGAAAATGGATTAGTGGCAGGAAAGGAGGATTAGTTACCGTTCTTTCGTATAATTCGCCGGAGGAGGTGTTAAGGGGCGCGCTTGCCGGCGTTCTTTTAACTTTAGAATTAGACGGCAATAGGCCGTCGCTGGAACTTTATTTAGAAAACAAATGGGATGCTCAAACCATTGAAATGCTAAAATACGAACATCGGTAGAAAAACAATACCTAACTCGCGTTAGGTATTTTATTTTGTGATATAATATTATTTATGAATCAATACAAAACTTATTTAATTTTAGGCGCGGTTACTGTCGCTTTTTTGGTTTACGGAGGTTATTTTATTTTTATTAAAAATAAGGGAGGGGATTCCGTGACAGAGAATGTTTTATTATCAACAAGCGATAATATAATCGTGATAATGAAGACCAATTTCGGCGAAATTAAACTGGAACTTTTTTCTTCTGACGCGCCGAAGACGGTAGAGAATTTTGTTAAACTTACCGAGTCCGGATTTTATGATGGCGTAAAATTTCATCGGGTGATAAAAGGATTTATGATTCAAGGCGGAGACCCCTTAAGTAAAGATAATTCTTTAAAAGACGGATGGGGGACTGGCGGGCCCGGTTATGTTTTTCCGGACGAAATTCGCGCTAATAACTATAATATTACCGGCACGATTGCTATGGCGAATGCCGGGCCAAATACTAATGGCAGCCAGTTTTTCATCAATACCGCCGATAATAATTTTTTGGATACCAAGCATACGGTATTCGGCAAAGTAATCGCCGGAATGGAGGCGGTGAGGAAAATTGAAAATTCCGCGACCGAAGGCCCGGACCGGCCGATTGAGGATGCGGCAATTGAAAGCGTTAAAATTTTAAGCAAATAAAAAAAGGAGTTTTTAAACCCCCTCTTCTTTTTTTTGTATCCCATCTCTTTCCCATAGGTCAATAAGCGTTTCCGTAGCGATGTAGGTGCGTTTTTCGTGAAAAAATTCAAGCGCTTCAATACGGAGGAGGTCGCGCCGTTTAAGCCGACCCTTAACTTCAATGGCGTCTACGATAGGAGATATGCCGAGGAGGCTTTGCGGCAATTCAAAAAGAAAGTCCACTGTGTAAGTAAATTTCTTTATGCCTTTTTCAATGTTTTTATCAAAGCAATCAAATCTTACGTGCGGTTTAAATCGGATGCCATGTTTGATGAAAATTTGAGCGCAACGCGCTTCTAACCGGCTGTCATACTCATAAATGTCTTCTGGTAAGCCGATTTTTTTATGTCCCTCAACTTTTGTCTTGATACCCCGGATTCCTTTGTAGGGGTTCGGCATTTTCACCTCCAATTTTTACTTCAAGTATCTAAATGAAATTATATATTAAAACAAATTTTAATAATAGGTTTTAATACAAATATCCCCAGGTGTGCAGTTTATCGTGGTCTTCAAGCCATCGGCCGCCAATGTCGGTGCGGTAATACATATTGGGAATCATTATATTTTTTATCCGGCCGTATGCTTGTTGTTGCGCTTGGCGCATAGTGGGTCCGGTTCCCACCACGGTTAATACCACTCCGGTTGTTCCGGCGATTACCCAATCGTCATTTATAATTTTTACTTCTTGAATATGTATTCCTTCAGAATTGGGTTTTTTGAAAAGAATTGCCGCTTCTTTGGAGTCCGTTTCAAATGTTTTGCTGTCTTGGAAAGGAAATGGCGGTACCGCGATTACGACTCCGACTTGAAATCCGGATTTTGCCCTGAACCGTTTTAAATTGCCGCCAGCGAGGCCGAGTAGAAATTCTCCAATCGGCATATTAATGCCTTCGCTTTGAATGTAGATTGTGGGATAACCGAACCGGGCCGTAAATTCCAACGGATAAATTCCTTGGCCATTGACGATGCAATTGATGTCTATATAACCCGCGTATTTTTCTTCACGCAGTTTCACCTCCATTTTTTTCAAGGTTGCTTCAAAAACATGATTCTGTTCGTTCCAAAACATACTGGTGCCCATTTCGCCTGTTGATGGGCCGAGATTTCCGGGAAATAATTTTTTATGTTCAAAATTAACGTTAATAGGATAGACGAATTCATTGCCGTTAAAGAAGCCGCCGACTGCAATTTCCACGCCGTCAACGCGTTTCTGCAGTTGAAAGGTCTTTATTTTTGACGCCCACGATTTTTTATAGGCCTCAAGGACTTGCAGCACATCTTTTCCGTCTTCTTCCTCTCCGACAAAAAGCAGCCGTTTTATATTTTGAGCTTTGCCGCTCGGTTTAATCACATAACGGCCAGGATTTTTTTTTACTAAATCAATGGCTTCTTCAAATGAAGAAAAATTCCAGTTGGGGATTGTAGAAATGCCGATTTTTTTCAGCTCATTTTGGCCGAACTCCCGGTCGTCTTCCAGCTGGTCCGTATACGGGGTACCGCCGATTACAAGTTTTCCCTGGTCGCGAAGTTTTTTTGCTTCCGTTCCTTGCCCAGACACATCGTCAAATATTATTATGTCTGCCCAATCAATTTCATTCCGCCAGTCATCGGTTTTTGCGATGAAGCCGTCGGCAATATCGCGGTCTGCAGGATTTTTTACGTAAAGTTTTATTTTGTGTCCTTCTTTTGCTGCTTGCCAAGCGATATCGGCTATGTCGCCCTGAATGGAAACAAATAAAAATTTGTAACTTTTTTTATTGTCCGGTTCGTTTGCCATCTTATTTTTATTTAAACAGTTAAATTGTTTAATAACAATGGAAAAATGTTAATAAGTCGGGATTTTTATGGAAATAAAAAATTTTAGTTAAAAACAAAAAGCGCCCCGATTTTTGTCGGGACGCTTTTTGTTTAATAACGATCTCTTCCTCCTTGGAAAGAAGCTCGTCTTTGTCGGTGGCAATCGCGGCACTGAAGCTGGTCAAGCCGGCTCGGATCCGGGTCAAACGGAAGTTCCGTTATCGCCGCGCCGCACTTGGAGCACTTCCAGTTTCCTTGAAACATTTTTCTCTGAAAACCGCCGTCTCCACCTCTATTGTTATCGTACGCCATTATTCTTAATATATAATATATTTTTTGCGACCTTTTCAGATTCGCAGCAAAATGGCGTACTCTATAAAACTTAACGTTTATAAATTGGGCCTGCTTTTACTCAAATCTACTTTATAGTAATTCATTATATATGAACGGCTTAATCTTTGTCAAATGGTTATGCTATAATAACTTTTATGGATACTAAATATAAAAATTATTTATTTATTGCCGCCACGGCGGCGCTGGCGGCTTTTGCCGTTGCGGCAGTCAGTTTCGCGGTCGCTTATTACCGTTCTGTTGAGCCGTCGTCTTTTCGCAGTTTTTCCGTCAGCGGAGACGGTAAAGCGATTGCCATTCCGGATGTGGCGCAGTTCACTTTCAGCGTTTTGGTACAGGGCGGCAAAGACATCGCGGCTTTACAGAAAGAAAATACCGAGAAGACAAATAAAATAATCAGTTTTATTAAAGAGAGCGGAGTGGAAAAAAAAGATATTCAAACGCAAAATTATAATTTGGAGCCCCGTTATCAGTATTTTAGTTGTCCGAACGGATTGATTTTTTCCGGCGGACAATCCCGTCCTTGTCCGCCGCCAGAAATTGTCGGTTATTCGGTTAACCAGACGGTTTTGGTAAAAATTAGGGATTTTGAAAAAATCGGAATTTTGCTGTCCGGAGCCGTGGAAAACGGCGCCAATTCCGTTTCTAATCTTTCTTTTGCGGTGGATGACCCGACCGAAGTCCAGAATCAAGCCCGCGCCGAAGCCATCCAAAAAGCCAAAGTTAAAGCCATGTCCATAGCCAAAGCCGGCGGTTTTCGGCTGGGCAGATTGCTTTCTATTAGCGAAGGAGGTTTTTATCCGCAAGCGTATCGTTTTGAGACCCTAAAAGCCGACGTCGGCGCGCCCGCGTCTTTGCCGTCGCCGACCATTGAGCCGGGCTCGGAAGAAGTTTCGGTCAATGTGACGATGTCTTACGAAATAAAATAAGTATATAAAAAAGAACCATTTTTGATTTTTTAATTCTGTTCGGGTAAGATTTAAGGATGTCTAAATATTATAACGCCAAGCGGACGCGGAATCTTTATAATCCTGTTTCGGACGAGCCGTTCCGGCTGAGCCGTTCCAAAATTGATTTATTTCTGGAATGCCCGCGCTGTTTTTATTTGGATCGCCGTTTGGGCGTTGGCCGGCCGCCGGGTTTTCCGTTCAGCTTGAATACCGCGGTGGATAAATTATTGAAAAAGGAATTTGACATTCATCGCGCCAAGGGAACGAGGCATCCGCTGATGGAGACCTATGGCATTGACGCGGTGCCTTTTGAGCATGAAAAAATAGACGAATGGCGGGATTCACTCCGCGCCGGCGTGCAGTATGTTCATCCCGACACTAATTTTCTGGTAACCGGCGGAGTGGATGATGTTTGGATTAATCCCAAAAAAGAACTTATCGTGGTGGATTACAAAGCTACCGCCAAGGAGAGCGAAGTGAATTTAGACGCTGATTGGCAAATTGGCTATAAGCGGCAGATGGAAGTTTATCAATGGCTGTTTCGCCGCAATGATTTTACCGTCTCGGATACGGGATATTTTGTTTATTGCAACGGAAAAACCGACCGGAAAGCGTTTGACGGCAAGTTGGAATTTGACGTGAATATCATACCGTATAAAGGAAGCGGCCATTGGATAGAAAATACGCTGTCTGCTATCCATAAATGTTTATCCGTAGAAAATATTCCGGAAGCCGGGGATGGTTGTGATTATTGTTCTTACCGAAAGGCGGTTGGCGAGTTGGAAAACCAATTATGAAAAAAATAATTTTATTAGCTATAGCGGCAGTTTTATTGGGAGCCGGATTTTATTTTTTAAATTTGCCGGAAACAGCCGTGAATCCCAAAATTGAAATTTTATCCGGTTTAGCCAACGTTTTAAATGCTCAGGATAAATCGGTTGTCCGGGGATTGTCGGACGGCGATGAGATAAATCCGGGTTTTTTGATTAAAGTCAGTTCCGGCGGTTCTGCAAATCTGGTTTTTCCAGACGGTTCCATTGCCCGGTTGGATTCGGAAACGGAATTATTAGTGGAAGAGGCGCAATTTATCCGGGGAAGCGGAAAATTGCTTGCCCGCTTTGAACTTTTAAGCGGGCGGGTTTGGTCTAAAGTTTCGGCTTTGGCAACGCCGGATTCCCAGTGGGAAGTAAAAACTGCCAATGCAGTAGCCACTGTCCGAGGAACGGCGTTCGGCGTGGAATACCTTAATGAAAAATCTAACGTAGTGGTGGCGGAAAATGCGGTGGCAGTGGCGGCGATTGACCCGGAAACAAAGAGTGTGATTGAAAATTCGGAAGTAGCGGTTTCGGAAAATCAATTTGTGGAAGTAAAAAAAGACGATATTCAAAGAATGAAGTCAGCGGATAGGACTGTGGCGGCGCCGGCAATGACGGTAATGGCGGTTCGCGAAGCGCCAAAAGCAATGATGGAAAGCGCTTGGGTGGCAAGAAACATAGAAGCGGACCGCCGGGTGATCGCGCCGGAAGTTATTCGGAAAGAGAAAGAAAATACTTCCATTGATAAAGAACCCCAAACTTTTCCGGTAAAAGCCGGAACGCGGGCAGTTGAGGAAACGCGAACCGCAATGGAAGCAGTTTCCAAACCGGCGGCCGTTGAAAGCAAAACCGGAAGCGTAGAATTCGCTCCATCCGTTGCCATTAAACCGGCAGTTAAACCAGAGAGGTTGGAAGTGGTCGCCAAAAGCGGTTTAAGCGCGGTAAAAGAAGGCGACCAGATATTTTTTGACGCGGTTTTGGCGATGAGCGACGGTTCTAAAAAAATTGTTACCGAATCAGCAAAATGGCAGGCGCTGGGGAATATCGGAAGATTGGAAAAACCGGGATTATTTATCGCCCAATTAGGCGCCGCAGTGGCGGAATTCGGTTCGGCGCCTGGCTCGGTTACCGCGGTTTGGCAGGACCCGGTTTCCGGCGAAACGTTTTTGGCTAACAGTCCGATTTTCACCGTGGAAGCGAATGTGGAAGTGATTTTGGATTCTTCCCGCGGCTAAAGGCGACAATCTCATGAAGCCCATTTCCGCATATTTTTTGATAGCGCTATTATCCGGATTTTTTGTTTTTATATCTTTTTCCTATGGACTTTTTGCCGGTTCGGAATATCGTTTGGAGGATTTGCTTTACGTCGAAAAGCCGATTTCGGACGATATTATAATAGTAGCTATTGATAATGAATCAATTCAGAGAATCGGGCAGTGGCCGTGGCCGAGAAAAGTGTTCGCGGAAGCGCTGGCGAAATTAGCCAAGAATCAACCGCTGGCTGTTGGACTGGACGTGATTTTTTCCGAACCATCGCGGTTCGGAGTCGAGGATGACCGCGCGCTGGCGGCGGTTTTGAATAATTTGCCTTATCCGGCGGTAATGCCCGTGGAAGTGGAAAATCTTATTTTGCTGGAAAACGGGGAATTAGCCGGCGGCGGCGCGTTAAAGCCATTGGCTTTATTCGCTGGCTCGCCGAAGGTAGAATTTGGGCAGGTGAATTTGTTTTTGGACAGCGACGGCGTAGTAAGGCGATTTCCGCTTTTTGTAAAAACGGAAAGCGGTGAAGAATTCCCGGCCTTTTCTTATGCGGTGGTTAAGGCGGCGGGAAAAGAAATTTTGCCAGAGGATAATTTTAGAGATGTAGAACGGATTGTTTATTTCGGCGCGCCGGGCCGTATTAAGCGTCTGCCTTTTTGGCATTTACTGGAAGAGAACAGTTTGCCGGAATTAAAAAATAAAATTTTGTTTATTGGAAGCGTGGCGGCGGATTTGCACGATGAGAAATTAACTCCGATTTCCCGGGGCGCGCTGATGCCTGGCGTGGAAATTCAGGCGAATATCGCCAATATGCTTATTTCCGGTTACCGCCTGCGGCCATTGGGTTTTTCCGCTATGGCGGTTTGGATTTTTTTCGCGGCGTTTGTTCCGGCATTGGTTTTTTTGGCCTTCCGCCGCGCCCTGCTTGCTTTGGGGGCAAATGTTTTTTTGGGATTTTTCTATACTCTTGCCGCCGCTTTGATTTTTGACAACGGCGTTGCCGTTAATTTAACCCATCTTAATTTTGCCTGGGCGTTTTCCTCTTTTTCGCTGTTCGGTTACCAATATTTTGTCGGCGAGAAAGAACGGCGCCAGCTTAAAAAGAATTTCGCCAAATATGTTTCTAAAGAGGTGTTGGCGGAAATTATGAAAGACCCGGAAAAAGTTTCTTTGGGAGGAGAAGAGCGGGAAATCACCATTTTATTTTCTGACATCCGTTCTTTTACCAGCTGGTCGGAGAAAACAGAGCCGAAAAAGCTGATTCACAGTTTAAATAAATATTTTAGTGAAATGACAGAAGAGATTTTAAAAAATAAAGGCGTAGTGGATAAGTATATCGGCGATGCCATTATGGCTTTTTGGGGCGCGCCGCTGGACGATGAGGAACAGGCGGATAACGCTTTGCGCGCGGCTCAAGGAATGCTGGAGCGGCTGAAGAAATTGAATAAAGAATTATTGGCGGCCGGCGAGCAGGAAATTAAAATCGGCATCGGAATACACACCGGCACCGCGATAGTCGGCAATCTTGGCTCGGAGTCTAGATTTGATTATACTGCTATCGGCGATGCGGTTAATGTGGCGTCGCGGCTGGAAGGATTAAGCAAGACGTACAACGCGGAAATTATTATCAGCGAATCGTCTAAAAATAAAATAAAGCTCGGCGCTGAGCTTAAATTTTTGGATAAAGCCGCTGTTAAGGGCAGAGAAAATTTGGTGAATATTTATACTGTGGTATAGTTATAAAATACCTTGATAAAATAGAAAGGAGGCAAAAATGGCGAAAGAGATTTTGGTTGATTGGCGCCTTCCCACGTCGGAAGCATTTATTAATGATTTTATAAATATTTTTCTTCCGGATATCTCCGATGTTTTAAAATCCAGGCGCGTGGCCGTTACGGACCCGGTAGTTAATCAGATTATTAGCGGGGTTATATATGTCGCTAGATTTGCCATGAACATAGCAGCCCGAGAGAAAGGAATTATCTTTAATCAGATAAAAATTGGATTAGATATTTTAAAAGGCAAACAGGGAATGCAGGTTCAATTTATTTTTACGCCGTTAGACGATGCTGGGCAACCGTTATTAGCTGGAGCAGAAAGACCAACCCTAACTTTCCCCCCAGACGATGAAGGTTTAGACCTTAGTCGAAAAATTGATAAGGACACAGGCCCAAAAAATAAATTTAAAATGAATTAAATCGCTCTGATCGGGCGATTTTTTACACCACCCCTTGTTTTTTCATTTTGTATTATGTTATGCTTATAAGAATATGAAAAGCAAATTCGCGTTTTTTATTATATTGTCGTTTGCGAGCATCTCGGTATTCGGTTTTTTGGCAATGGGCCATGAAGCCGGTCATAATTGCCTGGCCGCCGCCGTTCAGGGGATGGATTGTCCGGAAGGAGGCCTGCTTTCCGTTATTTCTTTTCACCTTGACGCTTACAGGAATTTTTCGCTGGCTACGATAGTTAGTTCAATTTTAGCGGCCTTTGCCGGCATTGCTTTGGCTTTCGGTTTTATTTTTGAGCCGCCGCGCCTTTTATTATCCGCAAACCGGTTTGCGCTTTTTAATCCGCCTAATTTATTTTATCGCAGAAAATTTTTATCCTGGCTGGTTTTTCACGAAAATAGCCCGTCTTTCGCTTAAAAGCGCGGATTTAGGCCTTGCCGTCTGATGGCGGTTTAAATTCGCGCCCGAACCCTCTTATCTCGGGGAGTTTTTATTTTAGTTTAAATTTAATTTAAAAATATGAAACAAAATTCAGACCTTAAAATTAGCATTAGTATAATCATAATTACCGTTTTAATTTTTATTGGAATTGTTTTATTTGCCCGTTCCAATTCTTCCGGCGCCGGCGCCCAAGAACCGATGGAGGAGAATTTTCTGGCGTCTAACGAGCAATTCTTTGATTTCGGAGAAATTTCCATGGCGGCCGGTAAAGTCAGCCATGCGTTTAAAATTAAAAATTCCAATGCGGAAACGGTTACGCTTGCCAAAATTTATACCTCCTGCATGTGCACGATTGCTAATTTATTAAAGAGTGGAAGGAATTTGGGGTCGTTTGGCATGCCTGGGCACGGCGCGGTTCCGAAAATTAACGTTCTTTTCCAGCCGGGTGAAGAAGCGGATATTGAAGCGATTTTTGACCCGGCGGCGCATGGCCCGGCCGGCATTGGAAAAATTGAAAGGAGCATCTATGCGGAAAGCAAATTAGGAACTCTTTTAGAGCTTCGATTTGCCGCTACGGTAACTCCTTAACTCAATATGGAAATAAAATTTAGAAAAATTTTAATCTTGATTTTAGTTGGAATCGCTTTGGTTGGTTTAGCGATTATTTTCCGTTCCAATCCGGCTGTTTCCGGCTGGCTTTGGAGCGTGAGCAACGGCGGAAAGTGGCTTTTGCCGCTGGTGGGCGTTGCGGCGTTGATTGACAGCATAAATCCTTGCGCGTTTTCCATCTTATTGCTGACTATCGCGTTTCTTTTTAGCGTTGGAAAGTTGCGTTCAAGAATTTTGGAAATTGGGGGAGTTTATATTTTGGGAATTTTTTTGGTGTATATCCTGATTGGTTTGGGAATTTTGCAGGCGCTCCATCTTTTTAACACGCCGCATTTTATGGCGAAGGTCGGGGCGTTTCTGCTTATCGCGCTGGGAGTGATAAATCTTATAAATGAATTTTTCCCGAATTTTCCGATTAAGCTCCGCATTCCTTCGGCGGCGCACCATAAAATGGCGGAACTGATGGATAAGGGTTCAATTCCGGCCGCTTTTCTTTTGGGGATATTAGTCGGGCTTTGTGAGTTTCCCTGCACCGGTGGCCCGTATTTGATGGTGTTGGGATTGCTTCACGACCAATCAACTTATTTTACGGGACTTGGTTATCTTTTCCTGTACAATCTGATTTTTGTTCTGCCATTGGTTGTTATTTTGCTTATCGCGAGCGATAAAATTCTGCTTACTCAAGTTCAGGCGTGGCAGCAGAAGGAGTGGCGGTTGATGCGTTTTGGCGGCGGAATCGCCATGGTCGTTTTGGGAAGTATTATTTTACTCTTTTAATTTTATGGTTATTTTTATTGTTCTTTCGTCAATATTTTTGATAACCGGAACGGTTTGGGTTCTTAATAAGGTTTCTCCTGTTTGGATTTGTCCGATTTGCGCCGGTGTCAGCGGAACTTGGCTTTGGATGCTTGCCGGTATATTTTCCGGACAATTATCAATTACTAATTACCAATTGCTTACCGGAATTTTAATGGGCGGTTCGGTAGTTGGCATTGCTTATCAGCTGGAAAAGCGCTTGCCTGCAGGCCGTTCGCCGCTTCTTTGGAAGACAATTTTTATTCCGTTCGGTTTTGCGGCGGTTTATAGTTTGATTTTCCATCGGTGGATTGGATTTTCTATTTTAGCGGTTTTTTTGGCTTTGCTGGCAATATATTTTTTAGCGCCGGACGGCGCGCATTTCGGAGATAAAAAAGAGAATAAAAAGGTCGCGGAAATTGAGAAAAAAATGAAAAATTGCTGTTAATGGCGAGTAAAATAGAACTATTAATATGAAAAATTATATTTATATCGCAATTTTTGCGATTGCCGCGCCTGCCGCTTTTATCTTTTTAAGCCAGCCGAAAAAAGAAAATCCGCTTTTGGAAGTTTTTGCCAAATGCCTTTCGGAAAAAAGAATAGTGATGTACGGGGCGAATTGGTGTTCGCATTGCCAAAATGAGAAAAAGGCGTTCGGCGATTCATTCCAGTTCGTTTCTTACGTTGAATGTCCGGATAATCCCCAGCAGTGTCTGGCTGCCGGAATTTCCGGATATCCGACTTGGATTTTTCCAAACGGCAAAAAACTGGAAGGCGAGCAGGGTTTAGAAAAATTGTCGCGGGAAAGCGGATGTCTTTTAGAAAATTAAAATTTAAAAATCAAAATGCAAAATGATAATGAAAAACAAAAAGATTATTCAATTCCAATCAGCATATTTTTGTCGTCTTTAATTTTAGCCAGCGCTTGGATTTATAAAGCCGGTTTGGATTCTTCCCAAAACGCGCTGTTATTTGGTGATTCCGGATTGGCGGCCGAAGCAACGGAATTGCCGATAATTTGGGGAGATTTGGGAAAAAGAATGATTGAGGCGGGCGCGATTGACGAGAAAAAATTTGAGTCGCTTTATGAACAACGGGGCGGATTTTCCGAAGAAGAAAAACATTTGCTTGCCGGAATTAATAACGGAAAACTTGAAATTACCGAGGAGAATTCCGGATTTATTCTCAATCTTTTTTGGGCATTAGGATTAAGTAATCAGAATAAGATTTTAGAAGAGGGACCGATGACGACTTATGATGGAAGGAAAGTGGGTTCGCCCGCCGATTCGGCCTCCGTAGCCGCTTCGGCGAAGGAAGCAGCCTTGGTGAAGGCGGGAAATTTCGCTTCTACCGGCGGTTGGACTTTAGCCGATGGCGACGCAATGAAACACTATTCCAAGCACCAATTTTTCGTTCTTAACCGCGAACAGCAAGTATTGGTGGAGCGGGTGAGTAAAAATATTTATCGTCCCTGTTGCGGCAATTCAACTTATTTTCCGGACTGCAATCACGGGATGGCAATGCTTGGGTTTTTGGAATTGATGGCGTCCCAAGAAGTGGGCGAGGAAGAGATGTATAAGTCAGCGTTGGCGTTAAATAAACTTTGGTTTCCTGATACTTATGCGGCTATTAGGCAGTATTTGGCCATAAAAGGCGTTGATTGGAATAAAGCCAGCCCCAAGGATTTGTTGGGCTATGAATTTTCCAGCGCGGATGGTTATAAGAAAATCTTGTCCGAATTAAAGTCCTTTCAGCCGCAAAATAGCGGCGACTGCGGAGTGGGCGCCGGTTTACCGGTACAAAAAAGCGCCGGTTGTGGGGTATAATCTTTATTCACAAATAAGGATTTGACATAGATACCCCTCTGGGGTATATTTAAAGATATGAAAGAAGCGATTAAGAAAAAAGTTGTTCGCCGCCTTAAAATTTTAGAAGGTCAGATTCGCGGACTTCAAAAAATGGTTGAAGACGAGAAATACTGCATTGATATTCTGTATCAGTCGCTAGCGGCCAAAGAAGCTCTTTCCGGAGCGGAGGACTTAATATTGGAAAATCATTTAGCCACCCATGCGGCGGATCAAATGCGAAGCGGCAAGTCTGGAAAAACAATTAAGGAAATCCTATCAATTTATAAGCTATCTAGAAAACGAAATTAAATTATGGAGTATTTCAAAATAATAATTGTTGGCGGAGGATTAAACGGACTTGGTTGCGCTAAGCGACTCAAGGAAAACGGCGTGGAATTTAAGTTAATTACAGAAGACATCGGTGGCCGCATTAAAATTTCTTCGGATGGCGAAACTAACTATGGCGCTTATTATATTACTGCTGATTGCCATAATATTATGCCATATGTGGAGAAAGTGAATATCGTGCATTTTGCCAAAGCCCATTTTCACAAAGGCAAGGAATGTAAGAAATGTGAAGAATGCAAAGAACATTATCATGCATATTCTTTGCGCATGTTAAAACATATTCCCGCCGGAATACGATTGCTTATCGAGCTTTTTAAATTCCGAAGGCATCACCAGAAAGTTCGCAAGCAAGCATTGAATGTTTCTTATCAAGAACTTATTGAAGCTGACCCATATTTGCGGAATTATTATCATCAAAAAGCCGGCGATTTTATAAAAGAACTTGGATTGGAATCTTTGACCAATGAATATCTTGAACAATTTTTATGGGCGGCCTATTTTACCGACCCAAGGGATGTCTCCACGGCTATTTTTTTGGGAGTGCTTATGACTTTAATTGTACCCAGTTATTCTTTTAAATTCTATTTTGAAAAATTGGTTGCGCCATTTAAAGATTGGATTATTTTGGATTCGGTTATAAAAGTAATGCGGTCAGGCGACTGGAAATTCAGATTAGAAACTAAATCCGGCAAAATTTACGAATGCGATATTTTAGTGCTGGCTACCCCGATGGATATCGCTAATAGGTGGCTGGCAAAACCGCAAAAAATCAAAGGCGGGATTAATGTGAATTATTACCATCTTCGCGGGAAAATTAAAAAGGAATACGACGTGGCCTGGTATAATTTTTTCCCGATAGAAGAGGAAACGGTAATTTCTCGCGAATCAAACGGCACTTACCTTTATTTTTACGGCCAGAAAGACAATATCGCAAAATATTTTGAAAGTTGGGAAATAATTTATAAAGACGAATGGCGGCCAGCGCTCTTTTTCTTGGGCGATGAATATGTTAATGAAAATCCGGAGTCGAATTTATTTTTGGCCAATGACCACAATGTTCCAAGCACCGAAGATGCGTTTATTAACGGGCAGTATATTGCTAACTTGATTTTGAAATCTATTACAAAGGTCGGCAGTTAAAATTTAAATTTATAAAAATATGAATCAAAATTTAGGTAAATTGGACAGAATTTTGCGGTTTGCGTTAGCGGTGTGGTTTATCAGTCCATTGGCTCCGCAATTTAACGCCGACTGGGCGAATCTCCTTGTTGTTTTTGTGGGCTGGGTAGCGTTGATAGAGAGTTTTGTGGGCTGGTGTTGGCTTCATACTTTATTTAACATAGATAACAAGAATCAATAAAGTAGTTTATGCAATTTGCTTGGTTTATTTGGAGTTTAATATTACTGGTTATTTGGCTGGCCATTTATTTTTTTCTAAAAAACGATGAAAGCCGAAAAGAAATGCTTAAAGTCAGTTTATGGACTTCTATTTTAGGATTGACAGAACCGTTTTTTGTGCCTGAATACTGGAGCCCGCCCTCACTTTTTGATTTGGCCCAACGAACAGGATTTGATATTGAGAGTTTTTTATTTTCTTTTGGAATCGGCGGCCTCGCTTTCGTTATTTACGAATTTATTTTTTCGGTTAGGCATAAACGGATGCCTGTTTTGGAAAGATTTAATCCGCGTCACCGATATCATTTTTTCGCTTTAATTTCCGGACCAATTATTTTTTCGGCCTTTTTAATTTTTAGCGAATTTAATAATATTCATTCGGCGATTATTGCCTTGGCGCTGGGTGGAATTTTTATTATATTGTGCAGGCCGGATTTAAAAATAAAAATGATTGCCAGCGCGCTTATATTTTTAGGAATTTATTATTTATATTTTTTAACTTTAATATTGCTTTATCCAGGATATGTTGAAAGTGTTTGGAATTTAACGGCGATTTCCGGCATCTTAATATCGAGTATTCCGTTAGAGGAATTGTTATTTGCCCTAAGCTTTGGATTTTTCTGGTCAGGCGTTTATGAGCATTTTACTTGGAATAAATTAGTAAAAAATCATTATGAATTACAATTATAAAAAAAGCGAGTCGGCGCCGGTTTATATTTGTCCGATGTGTCCGGGAGTAAAAGAAAACAAGCCCGGGAAATGCCCTCATTGCGGAATGGATTTAATATTGAAGCTTTCAAAAAAGGAAGAAAAAGCAATTCCGGAAAGCGAGCCGGCGGCCGGAACCGTTTATTCCTGCCCGATGCACCCGGAAATTCAGCGTGAGCGGCCTGGGATGTGTCCGGAGTGCGGAATGCAATTAGTTTCTGCGACATTGAAGCAAAAAAAATCCGTCGGCGCTAAAGTTATGGCGGACAAGCACGCTGGACATAGCACGCGAATGTTTTTGCGGAAATTTTTTGTCAGTTTTGCGCTGACGGTTCCGGTAATTTTATATTCAGGAATTTTGGATACGCTTTTTGGTTTTTTTGTTCCGCCTTTCTGGGGTTCCGCGTATATTCCGTTTGTTTTAGGTTCAATCGTTTTCTTTTATGGCGGTTTGGTATTTTTGCAAGGCGCTTGGCGGGAGTTGGCCGGAAAACTTCCCGGAATGATGACTTTAATCGCGCTCGCCATCAGCGTTGCTTATATTTACAGCGTTTCTGTTGTTTTTCTTGGTAGATTAGAAGAGTCCCTTTTTTGGGAATTAACTACTTTAATTACCATAATGCTTCTCGGGCATTATTTGGAAATGCGAGCAGTGCAAAGCGCACAGCGGGCATTGAAAGAGCTTTCTAAATTATTGCCGGATACGGCGGAGGTCTTAAGAGACGGTAAGACGTCTATTATAGCTTTATCCGAAGTGAAAATCGGCGATTTGGCAGTTGTCCGACCCGGAGGAAAAATTCCGGCTGACGGAACATTAATAGAGGGAGAGACCGAGGTAGATGAATCAATGGTGAGCGGAGAATCCAAGCCGGTTTCTAAAAAACCCAATGATTCGGTGATTGCCGGCACAATCAATGGAGACGGTTCGCTTAAGATAAGAGTGGATAAAATCGGCGAGCATACTTTTCTTGCCGGAGTTATGCGATTGGTGCAAGAAGCGCAAGCGTCTAAATCCCGCCTCCAGATTCTTTCCGACAAGGCGGCTTATTATCTTACTTTAATCGCGGCGGCATCCGGAGGAATTACTTTTTTTGCCTGGATTTTAACCGGAGCCGGTTTTGATTTTGCAATCAGCCGTTTGGTTGCGGTTTTAGTGATTGCCTGTCCGCACGCGCTTGGGCTCGCGGTGCCACTGGTGGCTTCTATTTCCACTACGATGGCAGCAAAACAAGGTTTTTTGGTGCGGAATCGCTTGGCGATTGAAAGCGCGAGAAAAATTGACACGGTGCTTTTAGATAAGACAGGAACTTTGACTAAGGGAGAATTCGGCGTAATGAAAATTTGGAGCGCGGGGAAAATTTCCGAAGAAGAAGTTTTAAGAATCGCAGCTTCGGTGGACGAACATTCGGAACATTTTGTTTCTAAAGCGATTGTAAGAGCTGCCAAAGAAAAAAACCTTGATTTATACCTGGCGCGGAATTTCCGACGTTTGCCTGGCAGGGGTGTTTTTGGAATGATAAACGAAAAAGAAGTTTTTGCCGGCGGACGGGGGATTTTGAATGAAGTCAATTTAAATCTTTCGGCAGAATTGGAAAGAGCGGTAAAACAGGAAATCGGAAAAGGAGAAACCGTTATTTTTGTGGCATTGGGCGGAGAAATTGCCGGGGCGATTGCGCTTGCCGATTTAATTCGGGAAGAGTCCCGCGAAGCGATAAAGGAATTAAAAGCAATGGGCGTAAAAACCGCAATGATAACCGGAGATTCGGAAGAAGTGGCAAAATGGGTTGCCGAGGAATTAGGAATTGATGAATATTTCGCGAGGGTTTTGCCGAATCAGAAGGTGGATAAAGTAAAGGAACTTCAGGCGCGCGGCCTTAAAGTCGCGATGGTTGGCGACGGTATTAATGACGCACCGGCGCTTACACAGGCGGATGTCGGCATTGCCATCGGCGCCGGCACCAATGTGGCGATTGAATCCGCCGGAATCATTTTGGTTAAAAACGACCCGCGGGATATAGTAAAAATCATCCGTTTATCGCGGTTGACTTTTTCCAAGATGATTCAGAACCTTTTTTGGGCGGTTGGATATAATATAGCGGCGATTCCGCTGGCGGCCGGCGTGTTAGCTTACAAAGGAATTCTTCTTCAGCCGGCGCTGGCGGCGGTTTTTATGTCTTTTTCCACAGTGATAGTGGCCGTTAACGCGGTGTTGATGAGCCGAAAAAAAATTTAAGACGCCATATATATGAGAATTTTTGTTAAAGCCAAGCCGTTATCCAGAAAAGAGAGCGTAGAAAAAGTTGACGATTCGCATTACCTTGTGGCGGTAAAAGAGCCGCCGAAAGATGGAAAAGCGAATCAGGCGATTATTAGGGTATTGGCAAAGTATTTTAAAATCGCTCCATCGCGGATTTGCTTGATTTCCGGATTTTCCGCGAAACAAAAAATTTTTGAAGTGCCGTAATGTGATATAATTATATGGAAAATGTCTTTTATAAAGATTTAAAGGTCGCTGTTAATAATATAAAGAATATAAGTAAAAATGAAAAAAATCATTTTTTTAATTTCTTTGATTCCGATTTTGGCGGCGGCGCATAGCGGCGCGTTGGATTTTAATTCTGTTCAGGGCAGTCAAGGGATGATGCGTTATATGGAGGATTTATCGCTGGGCGATTCCTTACATGAAGAAATGGAGGGCTTGATGGTAAAAATGATGAACGGCCGGATGACTGAATTTGAAGCCAACCGTCTGAATGATTTAATGATTCAGTATCCGGGACCAAATTCAATGATGATGAATCGGTTAGGCGGCGGAATGGGGAGGTGGAATGGCGCGGCGATGACATCCTGGATGGGATTCGCGACTTTTTGGTCGTGGCTCGCGTTTCTTGGTTTGGCGGCTTGGTCGTTTACCGGCGCTTTGGCGGCATTGTGGTTATGGAGAAAGTATAAAAATTAATAATAATTTATGAATAATTACAAATTTATGGAATGGGTGTTGCGGATTGCGGTGGCCGGAGAGTTTATCGGTCACGGCGTATTCGCGATTCAGGGCAAAAAGGATTGGATTGGCTGGTTCGCGAATTTCGGCGTTTCGGATGCCGGTACGGCTACCGCGCTTCTCTTTTGGGTCGGAGTAATAGATGTGTTTTTGGCAATTTTGGTTTTAACAAGACCCGTTCGGCTGGCGCTTTTATGGATGACTTTTTGGGGTTTTTGGACTGCGCTTCTTCGTCCGTTAGTCGGAATGCCGATTTGGGATTTTGTGGAGCGTTCGGCAAACTGGGGAGCGCCGCTGGCGTTACTCTTCTTGATTGGTTGGCCGAAAAATTGGCGTGAATGGATTAATTAAAAATAAATTATTATGGGTAAATATCAAAAAATAGCTATTTTCTCATTGAGATTGGCAATGGGCTGGCTGATGTTTTACGCGGGCATTACCAAAATTTTGGACTCGAGCTGGTCTGCCGCCGGATATCTTCAAGGCGCGAAGACCTTCGCCGGGTTTTATGACTGGCTTTTACAGCCGAGTATTTTGCCAACAATCAATTTTATTAATGAGTGGGGATTAACTTTGCTTGGCGCTTCATTGATTTTTGGAGTATTCGTGCGGTTAAGTTCAACTGCCGGAACGATTTTGATGCTGTTGTATTATTTTCCGATTTTAGATTTTCCATATCCGAATCCGCATTCTTATTTGGTGGATGAGCATGTCATTTATGCTTTGGTCTTGCTTTATTTCGCGGCATCACGCGCCGGACGGGTTTATGGTCTGGAAAATTGGTGCTCTAATCTGCCGATTTGTTCAAAATTCCCCCGGCTAAGAAATTGGCTTGGGTAAAAAAGTCGAAAATTAAATTTAAAATTATTTATTATGAATTTAAATCCTAAAGCGCTCGGACTTACCTTTGGTCTTCTGGCCGGAGCTGTTTGGCTGGTTTTGATGGCGGTTTCCCTTACGACCGGCTTTCTGGACCAGACAGTTCAAGCGGTTGGCGGTTTGCATCCGGGCTTTTCCTACACCTGGGGCGGGATGTTTTGGATGGCGGCGGCGCATTTGTTTGCCGGTTTTGTCTGGGGTTATGCCGTTGCTTTGGCATACAATAAGTTTAATAAGTAAATCCGGATATTTTAAAAACCCGCCCCGAAAATTATCGGGGCGGGTTTAAGTTTTTGGCATGCTTGACTTGTTTGACAAGATACGCTATAATAGAATACAATAGTAATGATATGAATATTAATGTATCAAAACTTACTAAAGCGGTTCTGTCCCAATTAGAGGCAAAACAGCGCGATGTTTTAGAAAATCGTTACGGGCTTTCCGACGGGGCGGTAAAAACATTGGCGGAAATAGGAGAAAAATATCATATAACCAGAGAAAGAGTGCGGCAGATAGAATCCGTTGCCATCAAAGAAGTCCTTAAAAATAAAGACAGCGTTGAAATGGCGGATTTTGTAAGTTTAGTCAAAAACCATTTAAAAAATGTTGGGGGCGTCCGGCGGGACGTTTTATTGTTGTCCGACCTCAAGCTTATGATTGCCGACCCTAATTCGCCGCATTTAGGCAATAAAGTCCGTTTTCTTTTGGAAACAGCCGGCGAACCCCGGCTTGTTTCGGAAGACAATAATTTTTACGCTTACTGGCATTTGGGAGAGGATGAAAAAAGAAAAGCGCAGGATTTTTCCAATAAATTAGTCAAGCTGATGGATAAACAGCGAGGGACGGTTGTCAGCCATCAAAACATTGATTCGGTTTTAAGCGAAGCGACTAAGCCGCACAATTTTAAGGACTTGGTGGCGCTTAATTATGTTTCTTTATCAAAACAATTCCATATAAATCATTATGGGGATTTTGGCTTGGCCAGCTGGCCGGAAGTGAATCCGAAAAACATGAAGGACTGGGCGTATTCGGTTTTAAAGAAACAAAATAAGCCGCTTCATTTTGGAGAGATTACAAAATTTATTAATAAAGTTTGCGACAATAAAATTGCCCATCCCCAGACAGTTCATAACGAGCTGATTAAAGATGAAAGATTTGTGCTGGTTGGCCGGGGCACTTATGGCCTTAAAGAATTCGGCATTATGCCGGGAACCGCGAAAGAAGTGCTGGCTAATTTAATTAAACAGCACGGCCCATTGAGCCCGAAAGAACTGATATCTTTGGTTCTTAAAGAAAGAGTGTTTAAGAAAAATACGATTTTAATAAATTTACAGAACAGGAAACACTTTAAACGGCTGGAGGACGGCAAATATGCCACTTTAGTATAAGCGGAATATTCTTTTGTTCTTTTCCGTCGGTTGTTTTAAAATAAATATATGGAGATTGCCGCAGTTATTTTAGGCATTGGCAGTAATATCGTTAAAATTCTCGCAGTCAGCTGGTGGGCGATTTTACCCGTCGGCTTGTTTTTTATCTGGAAGGACTTTTGGCTGTGGGGAATGAACAGGTTGTGGAAATCAAAAATAAAATGGGCTTTTTTGGAAATTAAAATTCCAAGAAATATTTTAAAAACCCCGAAAGCGATGGAAAACGTATTTTCCGCGCTGTATGCCATTTATTACAAGCCGATAGGTTTTGAAGACATCTATTTCAAAGGAAAAGCCCGACTCTGGTTTTCCTGCGAATTGGCGGGTTACGGGGGAGAGGTGCATTTTTACATCCGTTGTCCGCAGATATTTCGAAACCTTGCCGAATCGGCGATTTATTCGGAATATCCGGACGCGGAAATAGGCGAAGCGGAAGATTATACCGAAAATATGCCGGAAGTGCTTCCCAATGAGACCTATGATTTGTGGGGGGCTGATTATATTTTGGCCCGGGAAAATCCTTACCCGATTAAAACTTACGAATTTTTTGAAGAATCCATTGATGAACGGCGTTTGGACCCGATTGCCGCCATAACCGAGGTAATGTCTCGTTTGAAAGAAGGCGAGGCAATTTGGATTCAGTATCTGATTAATCCGGTTCCCAATGAATGGAAAAAAGAAGGCGAAGCGATTAGGGATAAAATGATGGAGCGCAGAAAGGAAAAACCGGCGGGTTTTTTTGAGGCGTTAATAGCGGGTTTGGCGAAATTTTTAAAAAATCTTTCTTTCGCGGCGGCGGAGTATCCGGTTTGGGCTCAAGAAAAAAAGAAAGAAGAAAAATTCAAATTTTTGGTTTTATCTCCGGGCGAGAAAAACATACTGGAGGGCGTGGATAATAAAATTTCTAAACTGGGATTTGAAGCGGCTATCCGGTTTATTTACATTGACCGGCGGGATTCTTATTCTCCGGCTAATGTTGCCGCGGTGGACGGAGCTTTCAGGCAATTTAACACTTTGGATATGAACAGTTTCCGCGTTATCAGCGAAACCAAGACCTACGTGACCGCCCGCAAGCTTACCCATAAAAGCTGGTTTCGGAAGCAGAAAATTTTTTATCGGCAGAGACAGATTTATGAAGCGTATAAATTGCGGTGGTTTCCGCCGAAATTTTCCATACTTAATTCCGAAGAATTGGCGACCATTTTCCATTTTCCGCTGGTCAGCGTGGAAGCGCCGTTGGTGCGCCGGTTGGAAACCAAGAAAGGCGAACCGCCGTCCGATTTGCCGATGGAATAATCCCTCACCCTTAAAAGATTGATAAATTATTTATAAATTATATGAATTTTTTTATAGAAACAATTTTGGCGAAAGGTCTTCAATTAACGCAAAGGCATTGCGGCGTTTTCGCGATCCTTTAAGGGTGAGGGATGAAAAATAAAGAAGAAAAAACTTTGTTCGGAATCATTAATTTCCGCAGCCAAACCAGGAAATTCGGCATAAAAATTGATGACCGCCGCCGGCATATGTATGTCGTGGGAAAAACCGGAATGGGCAAGACCACTCTTTTGGAAAATATGGTTATTTCGGATATTTTGGCCGGCCGGGGAGTCGGCGTAGTTGACCCGCACGGAGAATTCGCGGAGAAAATTTTGGATTTTGTTCCGGAAAGCAGGATAAACGACGTTATTTATTTTAATCCGGCCGATATGAATTTCCCGATAGCTTTTAATCCGTTGGAACAGGTGGGAACGGAATACCGCCATCTGGTGGCTTCCGGAATTATGGGCGTATTTAAAAAAATCTGGGTGGACATGTGGTCGGCTCGGATGGAATATATTTTAAATAATACTCTGCTGGCTTTATTGGAATGTCCCGGTTCCACGCTTCTCGGCATTATGCGGATGCTTTCGGACAAAGAATACCGCAAGGGCGTGGTGGATAATTTGAAAGATCCGGTGGTTAAGGGCTTTTGGGTTAATGAATTTGCCAAATATAGCCAGAAATTTGAAACGGAAGCTACCGCCGCCATTCAGAATAAGGTGGGGCAATTCGTCACCAATCCACTGATTAGGAACATTTTGGGACAAACTCATTCTTCGGTGGACATGCGGAAGATTATGGACGAACAGAAAATTCTTATCGTTAATTTGTCCAAGGGCAAAATCGGCGAGGATAATTCGGCTCTTTTGGGAGCGATGGTAATAACTAAATTGCAATTAGCCGCTATGTCGCGGGTGGATATACCGGAAAAAGACCGGAAGGACTTCCATCTTTATGTTGATGAGTTCCAGAATTTTGCCACCGAGTCCTTTGCCAATATTCTTTCCGAGGCGAGAAAATATCGGTTAAGTTTGGTTTTGGCGCATCAGTACATAGGACAATTGCTTCATGTCCAAAGCTGGAAAGTACGCGATGCCATTTTTGGAAATGTCGGCACGATAGTTACTTTCAGAGTGGGGGCGGAAGACGGAGAATTTTTGGAAAAAGAATTCCAGCCGGATTTTATGGGCACCGATTTAGTTAATCTGCCGAAATATAATTTTTATACGAAATTAATGATTGATGGAGTGGCTTCCCGGCCCTTTTCCGCCAGCAATATCCCGCCATATCAGCTGCCGGAAACTAGTTTTAAGGGTTCAATAATTGAAAATAGCAGAAAAAAATACAGCATCCCGAAAGAAATTATTGAAGAAAAAATCGGCAAGGAATGGGTGCAGAGCGGCAATAAGGCGTCGGAAGCAAAACCGATGTGGCCGAAAGTTCGGCAGGAGCGTCCGGCGTTTATACCCCACCTATCCCGTTTGCCGAATAAGAATGAGAGGCCCCTTTCCGAGGTATTGAAGCCGGCGCAGCCGAAAGAGCAGGAGCGTCCGGCGTTTATACCGCGTCCGCCGCGATTTCCGGAAAAACAAAAAGTTAATATCGCTGATTTGCGGAAGACGTTGGAAAAATCTCTTGACGCAAGCAGCGGAGAAAAAAATTTGATGGACGAAACCGAAGATAGCGGAGAAACTACTCTTTAGCTTTTTCTATCCGTTCTACGTAAAAGCCGGTTTCGGTGTTAATCCGCACAATATCGCCGGTGTTCACAAAAAGCGGAACAGCGATTTGCGCTCCGGTTTCCAGAGTGGCGGTTTTATTTCCGCCCTGGGCGGTGTTGCCGCGCTCTCCGGGCGGTGTTTCGGTTATTTTAAGGTCAATTTTAATCGGCGATTTAATATTTAAAATTTGGTCGTCTAATTTTAAGGCGGTTACTTCGGTATTGGGTTTCAGGAATTTCGCGGCCGGGCCGATTTTGGATTCGCTTAATTGGAATCTATTTTTAGGATTTCCCTTATCGCAGAACCAGAATTCCCCGCGATGGCTGTAAAGATAGGTAATCGGCTGTTTTTCCGTTTCAATTTCTTCCAGCGATTCGTTCTGGTGGAAATTTCTTTCCAGTATTTGGCCGGTCAGGAGATTTTTTAATTTGGTTTTAGCGACCGGTTTCCTTTGCTGCATCCTTAAAAATGCGTATTCCAGAACTTCGTAAGGCATCCCTTCAAACTTAAACATCGTTCCGATTTTTAATTCGTTGTAGCTAAGCATAGTTATTTGATTATAAACGCAGAAGATTATTTTTTCAACAGCTTAACTTTTTATAAAAAATAAAGTTATAATAATTGCACTATGCCGGAACGGATTAAAAAAGCGATTATTTTAGCGGGCGGGAAAGGAACGCGGCTTTATCCGGTTACTTTGGAGACGCCCAAGCCGCTTTTAACGGTAAATAAACGGCCGATTTTGAATTATTTGATTGATATGTTTAAGCGGCACGGAGTTGAGGAGATAGCGGTTACGGTCCGGAAAAGCGATTTTGAAGATTTTTCCTGGTGGTTGCGGCGGTATCAGAATGATTTTGGCGGCGTTTGGATAAATTTAATGATTGAAGAAGAGCCGATGGGAACTTTGGGTTATTGGGCGCATCATTTGCATACCTGGACTGGCAGTGAACCATTTTTTTTCACTAATGGCGATGAATTGAAAGATGTGGATTTGACCGCTATGGCGGAACATCACCGGCGGAGCGGGGGAATGGCAACCATTGCCGCTGTTGAAGTTCCCAATCCGCAGGAATACGGGGTCTTAATCTTCAACGGAGATTACATTAAAGAGTTTTTGGAAAAGCCGTTGAATCCGCCGACCAATTTTATTTCCTCTGGCTTATATTTAATTGACCCGAAAGTCCGGGAATTTATCAGTGAAGAACTGGCCGCCGGCAAGAAATTTTTAATGATTGAAAAAGACCTTTTTCCGAAATTAGCGGAATTAAAGAAATTAGCCGCTTATAAGTCCGATGGCAAATGGTTTGACTGCGGAAATTTGGAAAGATGGGAAAAAGCGATCAAAGAGTGGGGCTAAACAAAATAAGTGTCAGGTTATCTACGGAATGAGCTTAATAGATTAGATTTTATATGATAGTCTATTTTTATAGTTGCACTTTGATAAATTAAGCTACTTATACGGTTGGTTACAGCTTTAAGCCCATTTTCGTGGTTTAAGAGCTGTAACTAACTGGCATGCGTACAGTCCAGGCAAAAGAAAAAGGAGGATGACGCCATGGCAGAAACCATTACTCGCATTGTCCGCGTCAACCGGATCCGTTCGCCTCAAGAGGCGCTCAATGCGACTGGCCGGAATCAGTACGTCAATCCGGATGTGATCAATGCCATGCCGAAAGGCGAAGGCGAGAAAACCAAAGTGGTTTTTTTCAGTCTCGGACATTGGGTAAGCGATGAAGACCTGGAGAGGGAATATGAGGCGCGCGGATTAAAACCCGTTGACCCATATTCGCTCGCGGCCGTCAACGAAGCCGACCCGGCGTTTGCGGACAGCCATCCGAATAGCACTCACTGGAAGGATTCTAATGGTCAGTGGTGCTATACCGTCTTCTGCCACTGGATCGCTGGCGGGCGCCGCGTGAACGTCAATCGCATCGGCGTCGGCTGGCGTGGCGGCTGGTGGTTCGGCGGCCTTCGCAAGTAGTTCTCAACACTAAGTTACTTAGAGCTTGCTCTTGGTAACTTAGTCCTTAGCCCCGCTCCGATTCGCCACATTGGCAAGTCGGAGCTGGGCTATTTTTTTATAAAATACCCATTAGCAGAATTTTGGAAAGTTTTACTCATTTCCTTGTGGTTCTAATATTAGAATCAGATACTGCTTTATTTTTATAAAATACCCATTAGCAGAATTTTGGAAAGTTTTACTCATTTCCTCGTGGTTCTAATATTAGAACCAGGTAAGATGTGGTATGATAGTTTTAATACAGTATTACTAATGTGTTACTAATATAGTGTTGATATGGCAATAATTAAAAACAAAAAATTAAATAAAGCGTTAGAGAAAGAAATTGCTTCGGAATTGTTAAAAGAATTTAAAAAGATTAACTCGTTTAATCAGGCAGAGGAATTTTTAAATAAATTTATGACCTCTGATGAGAAGATACTCTTTATTCGCAGAATCGCGGTGATTAAGCTATTGGAAAAAAAGAGGAAATATAGGGATATTAAAGAATTATTGGGCATTTCTAGTGGGACTATAAGCAAAATAAGTGATATTATTGCCGGCAGAGGATACGGAAAAAATCCTAACAGAAAAAGAAAATACTCAGTATTTAGACAAGAAAAAACATTTAAACCGTTTCGTCGGAAATATAAAGGCGCGACAAACATTATTGACCTCCTTTAATTTTTTTTAGTATAAGAAGCTCGGTTCTAATATTAGAACCAAGTAATGAGTATAAATACCTTAGATTTTTTGCTAACTTATTTTTTAAATTTATACATCTTTAATTTTTATTATTTTTTTATGTCTGGTTCTAATATTAGAACCAAACAATTTTTACATATCTGTGTTTTGTAAATAAAAAATCCCAACCGGTTAGGGTTGGGGCGCGAAAAGGAAAAAGAGGAGAGTTTAATCTTTTAGTTTTGATTTATTTCTGAAAAAACTCCGAGAGCCCGATTTTTTTCCAGCTGATTGGTACAGAGCAAATAAAGCATCTGCTCCCTGTCCAGCTGATTGGTACAGAGCAAATATAGCATCTGCTTTCTGTCCAGCTGATTGGTACAGAGCAAATATAGCATCTGCTCCCTGTCCAGCTGATTGGTACAGAGTAAATATAGCAAATGCGTCCTTTTCAGTTGATTGGTACAGAGTAAATGTAGCATCTGCTTTCTGTCCAGCTGATTGGTACAGAGCAAATATAGTATTTGCTCCCTGTCCAGCTGATTGGTACAGAGCAAATCCAGCCACTGCTATCTGTCCAGCTGATTGGTACAGAGTAAATGCAGCACTTGCTCCCTGTCCAGCTGATTGGTACAGAGCAAATATAGCATCTGCTTTCTGTCCAGCTGATTGGTACAGAGCAAATATAGCATCTGCTTTCTGTCCAGCTGATTGGTACAGAGCAAATGGAGCATCTGCTTTCTGTTCCGCTTTTTGATATAAAGGGAAAAGAGCGTAACTGTTCTTTTGGCTCACGGCATTTCCAAGTATCGTGAACACATTATCATTAATGTTAAAAGGGGCGCAGAGAAGCATTAGCAAACTAATTCGCCAGACGGATTTTTGTAATCCAACCGGAACATTTAACCAGTACCATACCTCGAAATACGCGCTCACCGTTACCAGCCACAGCGCTAAGTTAGTCATTGGAATCTTCCTCCTTTCTTATATTGATTTTCAGTAGCTCTATACAGTATATTATATCTATTCAATTATGTCAAGTAAAAAGATACATTTTATCGGCATTGGCGGAATTGGGGTTTCGGCGGTTGCGCGGATGTTCTTACGGGGGAAGAAGACGGTAAGTGGTTCGGATATCGCGCGTTCGGAAATTACCAAAGCGCTGGAAAAAATCGGGGCAAAGATTTATTATCGGCACAGCGGGAAAAATTTGAAAGCGGCGGATTTGGTGGTGTATTCGCCGGCAGTAGCCGAAAATAATCCGGAATTAATTAAGGCAAGAAAGCTTGGCATCCGAACATTTTCGTATCCAGAAATGCTCGGCGCAATTTCCAAAGATAAATACACGATTGCGGTTTCCGGAGCGCACGGAAAAACCACCACTACGGCGATGGTCGGAATGATGCTCCGCGACGCCAAATTGGACCCGACGATAATTGTCGGAAGTTTATTGAGAGAGGAAAAATCTAATTTTGTTGCCGGTAGAAGCAAATATTTTGTGGTGGAGGCGTGTGAGTATAAGCGGTCATTTTTAAATATCAATCCTAAAATTGCTATTATCACTAACATTGACAATGACCACTTGGATTATTATAAGAGCGTTAAAAATATTCAGAAGGCCTTTGGCGAATTTGCGGCTAAATTGGGAAAAGACGGTTATTTGATTTGCAATCCGAACGGGAAATATATGAAGCCGGTTGTGAAAATTGCGAAATGTGAAATTATTGATTATACAAAATTGCCGCGCGATTTTAAATTGAAAGTTATCGGCGAACATAATTTGGATAACGCGCAGGCGGCGTTCGCGGTCGGGAAAATGCTTGGTATTCGGGAAAATACTATTCGGAAATCCTTGGAAAATTTTTCCGGTACTTGGCGGAGATTTGAATATAAAGGTAAAACTAAAAACGGCGTTTTGGTTTATGACGATTACGGCCATCATCCGGCTGAAATTAAAGCCACGCTGAAAGCCGTGCGGGAAGCTTTTGCGAATAAAAAGATTTTTTGCGTTTTTCAGCCGCATCTTTACAGCCGGACGAAATTATTGATGAATGATTTCGCGAAAAGTTTTAATGATGCCGATGCGGTAATAGTAATGGATATTTACGCGGCGCGGGAAAAAAATGACGGCACCAGCTCGGCTGATTTGGTTAAAAAAACGCAAAAATACCATAAAAACGCGCGCTACGCGGAGAATTTTTCAAAAGCGGCAAAAATTTTAATCGCGGAAACAAAAAAAGGCGACTTGGTTATTACTATGGGCGCCGGCGATGTGTATAAAATAGGAGAGCAGTTTACAAGCTTTTAAATTTATAGTTTCCGTGCTACTATGTAGTCAGCAAATTGAAGGAGGCAATAATGCGGAGATTAATTTATATTCGCGTGATACATAGCCCCGTTGATTTTAGTAATGGTATTGGTTTTGATGTTAAAAAGGAAAACTTCATAAATTCTTTTTGGGATATGGCCGAGAAAGAATTAGGTAGAATTAATTTAAGGTATTCGCAGACACGCTTGTATCAAGATGGTTATTGCGAGGATGGCAAAGAAATTTACGCCGAAATGGAAAAAAGAAGCGCAGACGGAAGTAGGAATTACAAATTAATTTTGAATTTAATAAAACGAGGAGCAAAATTAATGCTGACCGAGAACGAAGAATTATGCGATAATTTCAGATTAGCTCTTTGCTGTGAAGAAGAAATGGCAAAAATAAGGCGGCTTAGAGATAAATATATTGCTAAACAAATAAGCCAGACCTTAAAAGATGACGAAACCGGAATTTTAATTATGGGGGCCAACCATAATGTTGACGATTATTTACCTAAAGACATCAAGGTATTTTATTTAAAAAAATCAGACGAGTTTCTGGCGAATTTCTTAAAAAGAATGCCCAACCTGTAAAGGTTGGGCATTTATATTTGAGAACAGCTTAGCGGTTTTGCCGTTTTTCAAGGTCGCGGCAGTTTTGGTAAAGAACGCCCTTAGCGGCTGAAGACTGCCAAAGCATATTAGCTGCATCTTCCAGAGATTCCTTATATAATTGTTTACAATCTCCGGATTGAATACGGGCCATGAATACCTTTTTTCTTTCCGCGATTTTTCTATTATCTGATTTTTCTAATAGGGATAAACCGGTTATTCCTATGGAGACAATAATTATCAGGATAGCAATAGGAACCCATATAGTTCTTTTGGATTGACATTCCAATTGCTGGTCTGCCAGATGGTCATTCTCTTTGCGGCGAGATCTTTTTTTCATTTTCATCCCCCAGTCCCTAGTTTGATTTTTGAGGTCTAAAAGTAATATAATCTACCTATCTTAATATGTCAAATGTTAAAAAGAAAAAAGTATTTGTAGCCATGTCCGGAGGAGTGGATATTTACGCGGCGCGGGAAAAAAATGACGGCACCAGCTCGGCTGATTTGGTTAAAAAAACGCAAAAATACCATAAAAACGCGCGCTACGCGGAGAATTTTTCAAAAGCGGCAAAAATTTTAATCGCGGAAACTAAAAAAGACGATTTGGTGATTACTATGGGCGCCGGCGATGTTTATAAGGCAGGAGAGCGGTTTATGGGCTTTTAAATTTATAGTTTCCGTGCTACTGTATAGCCAGCAAATTGAAGGAGGTAATAATGCGGAGATTGATTTATATTCGCGTGATGCATAGTTCGGCTGATTCTGGTAGGCGCGGTATTTTAACTGTTGAATAAAAAGGGGTGTTAAATTTATTTTGGAATATTGTTGAGGAAGAATTAAAATGCTGTTGCGCCGGGACCGATATATTGCTAAACAAATAAGCCAGACCTTAAAAGATGACGAAACCGGGATTTTAATTATGGGAGCTAACCATAATGTTGATGATTATTTGCCTAAAGGCATTAAGGTATTTTATTTAAAAAAATCAGACAAGTTTCTGGCGAATTTCTTAAAAAGAATGCCCAACCTTTACAGGTTGGGCATTTATATTTGAGAACAGCTTAGCGGTTTTGCCGTTTTTCAAGGTCGCGACAGACGAGATAATAGCTGCTATAAGCTGCTGCCACAGAAGCCGCCTCTCCTGGCCACCACTCTTTTTTTCGATATTCTTCTGTCATTTGAATGTATTTTAAGGCGTTTTCTTGATATTGCTGGCAAGGATCGGGTTTGGCGTCATGGGCTTTTATATCAATTGAAAAGAATCTGAATGCGGGCATGGGCGTAAGCATTCCTATTGTTATCGCTATCGCAATGAGACCAATCACACGGTACACGATTTTCATTTGCTTTGAGTACATGACCCCCTCCTATTCGCTCCAAGTTTGCTTTTCTTGAGCTTTATACAGTATATTATATCTATTCAATTATGTCAAGCGTTATTAAAAAAGTATTCGTGGCAATGAGCGGGGGCGTTGATTCAAGTGTGGCGGCGGCGCTTTTAAAAAAACGGGGTTTTGATGTAGTTGGAGTTCATATGAAGTGCTGGAGCGGTAGCCCTTTGACTACGCTCAGGGCAGAATCTTGCTCTGCAGAGCAAGATTCTGAAGACGCGCGGAGAGCGGCGGAGGTTTTGGGCATTCCGTTTTATGTCTTTGATTTTGAAAAAGAATATAAAGAAAAGGTGGTGGAGTATATGGTGGATGGATACCGGCAGGGAATTACGCCGAATCCGGATGTGATGTGCAATAAAGAAATTAAGTTCGGATTGTTTTTGAAAAAGGCGTTGGATATGGGAGCGGATTATGTGGCGACAGGGCATTACGTGCGTTCGGGTGTTGCCGAATTGCCTGCGAGAACCGCGGTTCGCTCGCTCCAGCGGCGAGCGCCCGCTACGTCTCGCTTCGAAAAGTCGCCTATGGCGACACCAATCTTTTCGAAGCTCCGAAGTTTCTCCACAGCAACTCGGCAACACCTTCGCTATTTATTGTTTGCTGCTAAAGATTTAAATAAAGACCAGTCCTATTTTTTATGGACTTTGGCGCAAAATCAGTTGCGGCATTGCTTGTTTCCGATTGGTGATTATATCAAGCCAGAAGTGAGAAAATTGGCGAAGAAATTCGGCTTGCCGAACGCCGATAAAAAGGACTCGCAGGGAATTTGTTTTTTGGGCCAGATAACGCTGAAAGATTTTTTGGGGAATTATTTGCCGGAAAAGCGCGGCATTGTTTTAAATACTGCCGGCAAGGTTGTCGGCGAGCATAGCGGAGCGCATTTTTATACTATTGGCCAACGGCATTTAAGCGTCAAGTATCAAGTGTCCGGTGTCGGGCAAAAGCCGGTTTATGTTGCGGAAAAAGATGTAAAAGAAAACGCGATTTTGGTCGCGGAAGAAAGCGACCCAGCGCTTTATAAAAAAGAAATAGAATTAAAGAATATAAATTTTATTAATTCAATTACCCAATTACTCAATTACCCAATTTCCGTATATGTCCGCGTTCGTTACCGGCAACCGTTAGTAAAAGCCATTTTAGCGAAAAGCAATAAGCGACAAGCGACATGGAAATTAAAATTTAATCAACCGATTAAATTTGTTGCCCAGGGACAATCAGCGGTTTTTTACAGCGTCCGCCGTAGTTTCACAAAGCGGGACTGGGGGTACGAAATGCTGGGTGGCGGGGTTATTGCGTAAATTTATCATTTGTGTTAAAGTAAACAACAGAATTTATTTTCAATTTCATAGGAGGGTTATGGATTACAATAATGCTTCTTTAGACCGACTTTTAATCCGAGCTTTGCCATTGTTTAATTTTGGATGTAAGGCCTATACGGTGGCAAAAAAGCTTCAAATTTCTTTAAAAAGAGCAAGGCAGATATATAGGATTTTTTTACAGACAAAATCTATCACCGACCAATGTTATGAGAGCCAGGAAGTTACCGCTTTTTACGGCAAAGAATTAGAACAAAAAAGAAAGCAGTTTGTGTCCGGCTTTTTAAGCCGGATTGCCAATAAAAAATTGCGGGGATTTAAAGGATTGAACGACCCGGAAATAGCAAAGCGGATTAAACTTATTCTTTTTGGCATTCCGAACGCTGAACAGATTATTTTATTTTCGGACGATGGCGTAAACGCGGTAGAATGGACACCTTGACAAATTCTGTTGGTATGCTATAATAGTAAAATAGCATTAGTTCTTTGATTTGTGTAACAACAGCAATTGGAAAACGCGGGCCCTGGTGGTTTCTTTCCGCGCTGGATAGAAATGGCTTGGGTATTGGTTTGAGTAAGGGGCGGTCCGTATTTCTTGACGCCTGCCCCGCTAACTCTCAATTATTCTTGGGGGCAACTGAAAGAACCAATGTAAGCGAAGGACGGATTGAGTGAATGGTCAAGGGCAAAAGGCCTAAGAGGGAGAATACCTTAAGGTTACCGCGACCAGGAGCTTGCCGAATCTCGCTAAGCGCGTTTTCCGATTGTATATCCGGGGCGGCTACTGTGCGATTAACTTTCAGTAGCCGCCCCGCACCCCTTTCACGCATCATTAGATGCGTGATTTTTATTGAAAAAATCTTTTTAAAGTAATACAATTTTTGAATGTCTATTCATACGATAGCGTTCTGGGTCTGCGCCCTTTTCCTTATTGGCGTGTTTTTCGCCAGCGCGGTAAACCAGCTTCCGATAATTATACCGCTTATTCTTATTGTCTCGTTATATTTTATTGTTTTTAAAAAATATTATTTTGCTTTGCTGGCGTTTTTTATAATAGCGGGCGCGGTTTATTACCAGGTTTTTGACGCTATTCGAAGAGAAGCTAATGTTCCTTTCGGCGGCCGGACAGAGTTTAGGGCGTTGATTAAAAAAGCAAGCCAATCAAGCGCTAATCAGGAAATCATCGCGGAACTAATAAGCCCCTACAGTGGTAAAATAAGAATTAATGCCGCCAGATATCCGAGTTTTGAATATGGCGACTTGGTTGAAGTTATTGGCGCGATTCAGAAGCCGCCGGAAAAATCCGCTGATTATTTTTTAAAAGAAGGGATAGCCGGCATAATCAATCTTCCTAAAATTGAGCTTTTGGAAAGCGGCCAAGGAAATTATATAAAATCCCGCCTGTTGAAATTTAAAACCGGCATTATCGGAATTTTTAAAAGAAACTTGCCACCGGAAAAAGCCGCTTTTTTATCCGGCATTACTCTTGGCGAACGGCAGGAATTTTCCAAAGAATTTGAGGAAAAAATGTCTTTGAGCGGCACTACCCATATCGTGGCGCTTTCCGGCTACAATATTTCGGTTATCGTTTTGGCGGCGGGAACATTATTCAGTTTTTTCTTTTCCCGCTTAATCTCTTTTTATTTAAGCGTCGGTTTTATTATTTTATTTGTTTTGATGACCGGCGTGGAGGCGTCTATTATCCGGGCGGCAATTATGGGCGTTATCGTTCTTTTAGCGGAAGAAACGGAGAGAATTTACAGCATCAGAAATGCCATTATCATTTCCGCGTTTTTGATGGTTTTATTTAATCCGAGAGTGCTGGCGTTTGATTTGGGTTTTCAACTATCTTTTGCGGCATTGCTCGGCATTGTTTATATTTTGCCGGCGCTGAAAAACATTCTTAAGATTAAGAATAAGGGATTTTTATCGTGGAAGGAAAATGCCCTAACCACCGTTTCGGCCCAGCTCGCGGTCGCGCCGTTATTACTCGGGAATTTCGGCATTTTTTCTTTAACTTCATTTCTCGCTAATATTTTAATTTTAAGCGCCGTTCCCTTGACGATGGGTTTGGGATTTTTAATGGGCGGGCTGGGATTTATTTCCGAATTTTTGGCGCAGGCGGTCGGTTTGGCGGTTAATCTGCTTTTAACTTACGAGCTTTGGCTCATTGATTTATTTTCCAGAATAACTCTGCCGATTATTACGGACTCGTTTGGCTTTTTAGCGGCGATAATATATTATCTAATCCTAACTTGCTTTATTTATAAATTTAATAAATAATTTATTAAAAATAACTATTCTAATATTCTCAAGAATATTAGAATAGTTACGTATATAAAGTTATTAGAATATGTTAAAACCAAGAGAATTAGAAAAAATAGTCAGGGGATTTTCTAATCACCGGCGAATTCAGATTTTAGAGCTATTAAATCGTGAACCAGAACTTTCAGTTTTTGGGATTGCGGAAGAACTAAGTATAAATTATAAAACCTCTGCTGAACATACCCGCCGTTTAGCTATAGCGGATTTAGTTATGAAATGGAATTCAGGCAATACGGTACGTCACGTTTTAACAGATCGCGGAAAATCTATTCTTAAATTCTTAAGAACATTAGAATAGATTTTGATTGCAGTTTTATGCTTAAAGAGGATAAATTTTTATATTTTAAAATAATTGCCGGGGTTACGATTGCGGTTGATGTTTTGATTTGGGCGCTGATTATATTTCCGGCTGAAGCCAAAAATCCGGAACTGTATTTTTTGGATGTCGGGCAAGGAGATAGTTCGTTAGTATCGTTACCGGGCGGTGTCAAGATGCTTATTGACGGCGGGCCGATTAACGGAAAATTGGATAAAAATCTGGAAGCTATTCTGCCAATCAATACTCGCTATATTGATTTAGTGATGATTTCCCATCCTCAACTGGACCATTTTGGCGGGTTGATTGAAATTTTGAAAAATTATGAAGTCGGCGCGGTTTTAACCAGCAATCAAATAAGCGAACAGGCGGCTTGGCAGGAATTGGAAAAAATTATTAAAGAAAAAGGAATCCGCAGGATTATTTTAGCCGCCGGCGCCCGGATTAAATATCGGAATTCTTATTTTGATATTTTATCGCCGCGAACTTCGGATTGGGCAAAAGACATCAATGATATGAGTATAGTAACGATTTTAAATACAGCCGGCATTAAAGCGTTCTTTGGCGGCGATATTAGCGCTGAAAAAGAAAGAGAGTTGGCGCTTTGGTATGGTGTTAATGTGGATATTCTTAAGACAAGCCATCACGGTTCCAGATTTTCTTCCGACCCTGTTTTTCTGAAAGAAGCCAGTCCGGCGGTTTCAGTAGTTGAAGTCGGCAAAAACAGTTATGGCCATCCAACTAAGCAGGCATTGGACCGGCTGGCGAGCGCCGGTTCGCAAATATACAGGACAGACCAAAACGGGTTTGTAAAAATAATCGTTGATAACGGACAGCTCCGCGTGTATAATCAAAAACAGTAAGTTAATTGAAATAAAACAGGCGTTCCTTATAAGAGGGGCGTTTTTTCTTTTTTGATAAAAATGTTATTATTTTATAAAATAGTGAGGTAACCCGCCTTCGCATAAAGCTTCGGCGAGGTGCTCAATTTTGTAGCTAAATTTTATGCGCTACAATTGAGCTAAAAAATTCAGACAAAATTGGCATGCGAACTTTAATTTCAGAAATTGTAAATAAAGAAGGTGAGAAGGTGGAATTGATGGGCTGGGTGGATGTCCGGCGCGACCATGGCAAGATTATTTTTATTGACTTACGGGACAGGAGCGGCATTTGCCAGCTGGTTTTTATTGTTAAAGACAAGGAACTTTACGAAAAAGCTGACATTTTAAGGTCGGAGTGGGTTATTAAAGTTGTCGGACGAGTTAATAAGCGGCCGGAAAATTTGGTGAATCCTAATTTGGAAACTGGTAAGTATGAAGTACTGGCGGAGGAATTGGAAATTTTAAATGAGGCGAAAACGCCGCCGATTGATGTTTCTGGCGATGGACTGGAAATAGGCGAAGAATCCCGTTTGGAATACCGTTATTTGGATTTGCGCCGGCAAAGAATGCAGAAAAATCTGCGGCTTCGAAGTGAGGGACTGCGGCTGATTATGGATTTTTTGCAGGATAGGGGATTTATTTATGTGGAAACGCCAATTTTGGGGAAATCCACCCCGGAAGGCGCGCGGGATTATTTGGTGCCGTCTCGTTTGCACAAGGGTAAGTTTTACGCTTTGCCGCAGTCGCCCCAGCAGTACAAGCAATTATTGATGGTTGCCGGGCTGGAACGTTATTTTCAGATTGCCCGCTGTTTTCGGGACGAGGACACGCGCGGCGACCGCCAGCCGGAATTTACCCAGCTGGATTTGGAATTAAGTTTTACCAGCGAAGAAGAAATAATGAATTTGATTGAGGAATTACTGGTTTATTTGGCGGAAAAATTGGCGCCGGAACGGAAATTAGCGCAGAAGCAATTTCCGAGAATGACTTACGCGGAAGCAATGGGAAAATATGGAAGCGATAAGCCAGATATTAGAGACAAGAGACAAGAGACAAGAGACAAGGAGCTGGCATTTTTGTGGGTGACGGATTTTCCTTTGTTAGAGTATTCGGAAACCGATAAAAAATTGGTTTCTATACATCATCCGTTCACTCATCCTAAAGACGAAGATATAGAAAAACTGGATTCCGAGCCGAAAAAAGTAAAAGCGCGCGCTTATGATGTTGTTTTAAACGGTTTTGAAGTGGGCGGCGGTTCTATCCGTATTCATCAGCGTTCATTGCAGGAAAAAATGTTTGCTGTCTTGGGTCTTTCTTCAAAACAAGTTGAGGAGCAATTCGGGCATTTACTTAAAGCGTTTGAATACGGAGCGCCGCCGCATGGCGGTATTGCGCTCGGGTTGGACAGATTATTTGCGGTTTTGCTTGGCGAGCCGAATATCCGCGAAGTAACCGCTTTTCCAAAAACCGGCGACGGCCGGGATTTATTGATGAACGCGCCAAGCGAGGCCTCAAAAGAACAATTAAAAGAGCTGGGATTAGAAATTAAAAAAAAATAATATGAATAAAAAAGAAAGGACTTTGGTTTTATTAAAGCCGGACGCGGTACAGAGGAATTTGACGGGAGAGATTATAAGCCGGTTTGAGCGGGTTGGCTTGAAGATTGTGGCGATGAAACTGGTTTTGCCGACCGAAGAACAAGCATTGACTCATTATAGGATTAATCCTAATCTTCCGGAAAAGATTTTAAATCATTTGAAAACATTTTTATCCGCCAGCCCGGTAGTGGCGATGGTTTTGGAAGGAAATAAAGCCATTCCGGTGGTAAGAAAGTTAATCGGCTCCACCGAACCGCTTAAATCCGATGTCGGCACGATTCGCGGCGATTTTACGCTGGATTCTTATGATTTGGCGGATGCTGACGGCCGGGCGGTGAGAAATTTAGTCCACGCGTCTGCCAGCGAATCGGATGCGGAGCAGGAAATAAAAGTTTGGTTTGAGCCGGAAGAATTGGTTAATTACAAAAGTGTCCGGGAGAAGATTCTTTACGACGTGAATTTAGACAGCAAACCGGAATGAAAAACTGCCAAGTCAGAATTGGCAGTTTTTACTTATATTGTTTTAAGCGTGTGCGGAAAAATTAAAATATCTTTACCCGGGAGCTTGTCCATAATATAAAACAACGGTTTGAAATTAAACGCTTGATAGTTATTTTTATCTGGCAAAGTAATATAAAGCCGAACAGTTTCATTGTATATTTTTTGCAAATCATACATTTCGTCTTCTATCGGCACATACTCAGAAATGACATCCATAACCATTAACCGTTTTTTATATTCAGCAAGCGACAGCGATTTTTCCAGCTGTTCCTTCGGCGTTAATTCGGTTAAATAATTTTTTTGCCCTTGTATGAAGTCAATATTTTTTAAAAGAAAGATAATTTCCGCCCGTATTACATAATACGCGATTTTTGATTCATCCGGACCGTTGATGTCAAGGATAATAGGGTTAATAACCGGTATATATCGGTTACGACGCATAATTTTTATTACTCTTTCGGCAAATTGTTCCGGATTTTTTCTGGCGCTAATTTCATAAACTATTGTTTTGAAAAGCGCCGCTATTTTATCTTTTCTTCCCCAATATATTTTAATGCAGAGCGTTATTAAGCAAAGAACCGCGCATGCGAAAAAACCAAGCGGTAAGAGCATTTATTCACCTCTGTAAAAGAACGCTATGTTTTATTATAAATGAAATCTGCCCAAATGAAAATCCCGCTCATTATTTCCCTGCGTAAAACAGGTGGGTCAGCTCATCAGCGGCGCCACGGCGCCGTGAAATTCGCCATCCCTTAAAAAACTACTTAATCAGGAAATAGAACGGGACTTTCATTTTTATTATACCATATTAAGCCGCGCTCTTCACATTTTTATTTAAAAATGACAATGTAACAATAAACGGAGTATGGGGTAGTGGTAGCCCGCGTGCATGGGGTGCATGCAGCCCCGGTTCGATTCCGGGTACTCCGACAGTTAAAAAAATCAGCTCCGCTTTACGGGGCTAATTTTTTCTTTAAGAGGCGCCGGCATTTAATGCAGGCCTTAAACCTGCCTGGTTTTCCTGGCACACTGGTCCATTGGAGATTGGGCTGTTTTCGGGAATAATTGGTTGGATTGTAGTGGCCGCGGAGCAATTTGCGGGTGCCGCCCATCAAATAGCTTTTGCCGCATAGTTTGCATTGTCTCATAGTTGTAGAAGCGGATTCGCGCAGATATAAACGTGGATTAACGCTGATATTTAATATAAACGATTTGCAATTTGAAAGCAAGCGATGTAAGATTTACTTTAGCACTTTGATTGATTAATTGGGGAGGGCGAAAGAGATGCTGCTTTTTTTTCCCGTGCCGGTAGAGAACGTTGAAAAAGCGAAAGAAGTTTTAATGTTATATAAGGATTTAATTGTGGAAATAAAGGTAAGCAGGTCCGGGTCGGTAATCAATGTGTATGCGCATTATACGGAAGAAATACCAACAAGATTTTTTTATGTTCTTTTAAAAAAAGAAGTTTGTAATTCGGAAGAAGTCGTCAAGAAATTATCTGAAGATTTGCTTAAGCGTCAAATAATCTATGAGGGAAAGGCGTGGCAGATTCAGGCCTTTAATCGCGACTCTTTTTTGTAAAAAATCTTACTAAAGCAATGATGGATAAATTTTAACCCATGAAATTATATAAAACTGGCAATGCCAGTTTTTTTAATTTTTAAAATAATATGGTAAACTATGCTTATAGTTATGAGCGACACTACCCAACTTATTAAAGACCGGCTGGAGGTTGCGGATTTTTTGAAGCAGTATTTGGAATTGAAGCCGGCCGGCAAAAACTACAAAGCGCTTTGCCCTTTTCACAAGGAAAAAACCCCTTCTTTTATGGTATCGCCGGAAAGGCAGTCCTGGCATTGTTTTGGCTGTTCGCAGGGCGGGGATGTCATTAAATTTTTGATGCTGTATGAAAATCTGGAATTTTACGACGCTTTGAAAATTCTCGCGGAAAAAACCGGAGTGGAAATAAAATCGTCCGGTAATCGGGATTTTAAGGCGCGCAACTCGCTTTACGAAATTTTAAATGAAGCAAAAGATTTTTATAAAAATAATTTATGGCAGTCGCGCCAGGTTTTGGATTATGTTAAGGAACGGGGGCTTAATGAAGAAACCGTAAAAGAATTTGAATTGGGATCGGCGCCGGACGGCTCTGACATTTTAGTTCGGCACTTGCTCAAGAAAGGGTATTCGATACGGGATATTGACCAAGTCGGCCTGGCATTTAAAACTGAGCGAGGAACTTATTGGGACCGTTTCCGGGCGCGGCTAATGTTTCCGATACATAACCATTTTGGTAAAACAGTGGCGTTTACCGGCAGAATATTTCCCGGAAACGAAAATCCTAATGTGGGTAAATATGTAAATAGCCCGGAGACCCCTCTTTTTCAAAAGTCAAAAATTTTGTACGGATTTCATAAAACGAAAAATGATATCCGCCAAACCGGTTTGGCGGTGCTGGTGGAGGGTCAAATGGATTTTTTAATGCTCTGGCAGGACGGCGTGAAGAATGCGGTGGCAACTTCCGGCACGGCTTTAACGCAGGAGCATTTGAAAGTTTTGCGCCGTTTAACGGATGAATTGGTGCTTAGTTTTGACGCCGATGAAGCCGGGCAGGCGGCGACCGAAAGAATGATTGACCTGGCCGGCGCCAATGATTTTTCGGTGAAGCTTTTGATTATTCCCGAAGCCGGTAATATGAAAGACCCGGCGGATGTGGTTAAGAGCAAGCCTGGACTGACTAAGTTATTGGTTAAGGATGCCAAATCGGCGATGGAATATTATTTTCATAAATATATCAGCAATCTTCCGATAGACCTTAAATTAAAAAAACAAAATATCAGGACAGTGCTTTTAAAGATTAAAAATCTTTCCAGCCATATTGACCAAAATCATTGGCTGAAAGAGCTTGCCAATATCGTTAAAATTGACGAGAAAATTTTATTGGAAGAAATGAATTCTTTAACGGCGCCTGTTCAGGCGGTTGGACAGGAAAAACGGAGTCCGAACGCGCTGGTCGAAGACCTTTCCAGGCGGGATCTCATCGCCCAGCGTTTGCTTGGGGTAATGCTCTATAAAAATAATTTTGGTTTTTTAGAAAATCATTTGCCGTATTTTCCGGAAAAATATCTGAATATCTGTCAGAGTTTCGTCAAAAGCAAAGAGGGTATGGCCGGCGATGTCGGCCAATTGATGGACGCGATTAGTTTAAGATTTAGTTTTGAAAACCAAAATATAGAGTCCGTTAAGCTGGAAAGCGAGATTCCGATGCTTTTTAAGGAGTTAAAAATTGAATATCTGAAAGAAAAGCGTCAGGTAATCAGTGAATTAATCCGCCAGCTTGAAAGTGGGGGTAATGAGCCCAAACTTAAGGAGGCCTTGCGAGAATTTGACATTGTTTCAAAAGAGTTGTATAGTATAGAATAATTAGCGAATAAGCGTCTTGACCCCTCTAAACAGGGTTTTTATTATGAAAAAGAATAAATTAAAAAAGCGCAAAACAGTCCGTAATAAAAAGAACGCGCCTAAACGTTCTAAAAAGGCGAAAAAATTCAGTAAACGCAAGAAAGTCAAAAAGGCGGTTCGGAAGCGCAAATTATTGAAGAAAAAACGGGCGGGAATAAAGAAACCGGCTTCGGAACTTAAATTTGAAGATGAAGAGAAAGTTCAAGAGCTCATTGCCAGAGGCCGCAACCGGGGATTTGTTACCGACACCGAGGTCTTGCATATTTTTCCGACCGTAGAGGATGATTTGGCATTTTTGGAGGAAATTTATAATAAACTTGATACCGCTGGCATCAAGGTTGTGGAGACCACCCAGCTTATCCGTTTGCCGAGAGATAAAGAAGAAGTCAGCAAGAAAGAGTTGGAGCAGGCGGCCAGTATGGAGGGCGAATTGCCGGATTCTGTTCAGGCCTATTTAAGGGAAATCGGTCAGACCAAGCTTTTAACCAAAGACCAGGAGAAAGAATTAGCCAAGCGCGTGGAAAAAGGCGACCCGGAAGCCAGAAAAGAATTTATTAAAGCTAACCTTCGACTGGTAGTTTCTATTGCCAAACGTTATGTTAACCGGACTCCGCATTTAAGTATTTTAGATCTTGTTCAAGAAGGCAATATCGGATTGGGCCGGGCGGTTTCCAAGTTTGATTATCGGCGCGGATTTAAGTTTTCCACTTACGCGACTTGGTGGATTCGGCAGGCGATTACCCGGGCATTAGCCGACCAATCCAGAACAATTCGTATTCCGGTTCATATGGTGGAAACAATTTCTAAATATACCCAGGCCAAGAGGCATTTAGTTCAGGAATTAGGCCGGGACCCGCTTCCGGAAGAAATCGCGATTGAAATGGGAATCCCAGTTGATAAAATCCATCATATCCAGAAAATATCCCAAGATATTGTTTCTTTGGAAGCGCCGGTCGGGGAAGACGATGAAGAATCATCTCTTTCTGAATTTGTCAAAGACGAAGACAGCATTACGCCAACCCAATCGGCGTCCCAATCCTTGCTTAAAGAGCGGATTCAAAAGATTCTGGTTGATTTGACGCCTCGTGAACAAAAAATTTTAAAAATGCGTTTTGGCCTGGAAGATGGCATCACTCATACTTTAGAAGAAGTGGGAAAAGAATTTGCGGTAACGCGGGAGCGCATCCGCCAGATTGAAGTAAAAGCGCTTAGCCGCATTAAACAGCACGAAAAAGCCCATACATTGGAAGAATAATCCCTCACCCTTAAAGGATTGATAAATTACTTGCAAATTATATGAAATTTTTTACAGAAACAATTTTGACGAAAGGTCTTCAATTAACACAAAGGTATTGCGGCGTTTTCGCGATCCTTTAAGGGTGAGGGATGAAAAATTTAAAAATAATTTTAATTTTATTGGCAATCGGAGGCGGCATGGGTGGCGGGACGGCTAAGGCGGATATTGCCAGTGAAAGCATCGTGCAGGATTTGATTGCCGCCGAAGAAGTGAAATTGGAAAATCTCGGAGTGGAGAATCCCGGCTTATTAAATACCAATTTCTTTTATTTCGTAAAGAAGCTGAAACGTTCAACTTTGCGGACCTTATCTTTTGATATTTTAAAAAAGATAGAGCTGGAATTAGGCATTTTAAACAATAAAGCCGCGGAATTAAAAAATTTACATGAGATTATTCCGGATAATGCCAAGGGATTATCCAGCGCCATTAAGCTTTATCAGGAGAGTATTGGCCGTTTACAGCAATATGCCGGCGGCATTAAAAAAATAGATGGGAACTCTCTTGTTTCAGGAATTGCCAATACCTTGATTGATTTAGCCGTGAAGCATATTGAGCTTTTTGACGAATTAAAACCGGCCGCCAGCCGCCAGTTTGACGAAGAGCTAAAAATTTCCCAAGAAAAGTTAAGTTCATTGGCGCCGATGGCATTAGTAAAACTGGGCGTCGTTCAAAATTTGAAAAATAAAATATGGGAAATTTTAGAAGGCCAGCCGGACGGCCTGCTGAAAGAATTCCGCGGCGCGGAGGCGCTGGGCCGTTTTGAAGAAAAATTATTATTGGATGCCGGCAAGGAATTTGACAGCCAAGAATCGCAGCTGCAAAAAGAATTTTTGAAAGTTAAAAATGACTTATTATTGAAATCCCAGGTGAAAATTATTTCGCGGGATGTAGTTCGGTATTTGCCGGAATTATTAGAGGCGTTGCCTGGCGATTTATTGCGCCGTATCAAAACGTTAGATGAGGCGCGGGAGTTTATTGACAATCAGGACTTAAAGAATTCGTTTAATTTAGCCCGGCAAAAATTGTTTGAATCCGCGGGTAAGGGAATCGGAAGGTCGGAAGCGGAAAATATCTTAAGCGAAGCTAATTTAGTATTAGGTATTTTAGAAAACGCTTTATTGCCAAATATAAAAAGTAGCGCCGTTAAGAATCTTTTTTTACAAGCCGAATTTAATGTTAAGCAGGCGGAAGAATTTTTGAAAGAGAAGCAGTATGGCGATGTTTTCAGCCGGGCGTCCATATCCTTGGCGGCGGCTCGCGGAGTGTTAAGCCAACTGGCCTTTTTTGAAGATAAAAGTGAAGAGCTTCAATTATTGAAGTCGGCTTATGATGATTTGATGGATAATGCCAAAAAAAACGGGCTGACTGAAAAAAATGCCAAGGAATTTTACGCCTTTGCGGCGGAGACCGAAAACTCTTTGGTTAAACTGTCGGACTTAATAAGTCGGAAAAACAGCCAGCCGGATTCCGTTATTCCTTATTTAAAGGCGTCAAAGTTACTGTTATTTTCTGCCGAGGAAATGCTTCAATCTTTATTGAATCGGGTAGAAGAAAAAATAAAAGAAAGGCGGGCGACTCAGCCGTTTATTGAAAAAGTTTTGCCGATGAGCGGCCAAAAAGAAAAGGAATTAAAGGAGGAGGCGATTCAAAAGTTAAATTCCGGAGAGTAGGGCTACTTGACATTTTAATTGCTTTTACTATATACTCTTTTTAGTATTTGAAGTTGTTTGATAGGAGAAAAAGGAATGAAAATTAGGTCGGACGGATTAGTGCGCAGGGTCGCTTACCCGAGTTTTATGAATTTTAGAGGATGGATTCCCGGTAAAGTAAGCTTGTGCATTTTATTCAGGAGATTTATTTTTATGTTATTTATTGTGTGGCCGGTAGTATTATTTGTTTTGGCAATTGTATATTTATCTGGAATTCTTTTTGCCAAACATCCATCTTCATCTGTATACGGTCCAGTTTTTATTTCATATAAAAAGTGGCCGACGATTAAAGGTTTTCGCGTATTGCCGATTTACTTTTTCCTTTTATACCTTTCATTTTTTACCAAGCTGGGAAGGTATGCGTTTCTAGGCTTTACGTTTTTGGCGCTTTGTTTGGCGATTTTATTTTTATACTATGCTTTAGAGAATAAATTGCTTTCAAGCGATAATGAAGCGGTTAAGCTAATCAGAGAGTATGTGGTTGCCGTTAAAAATAAAGTGTGCCCCATGGTTGAAATCAAAGGAGATTAAATAGTTCAATGCTCGTAGGATTTCTTACGAGCTTTTTTGTTTAATTTTTTTATGATAAAATTTTTTATATAACATAATTATGAATTCTAAGGAAATCCGCGGAAAATTTCTGAATTTTTTTGAGGAGCGTGGGCATAAGATTGTTCCATCTTCGCTTTTAATTCCCGACGACCCGTCGGTGCTTTTGACTACCGCCGGAATGCAGCAATTCAAGCCGTATTATATCGGCAAAGCCGACCCATTGCGGGATTTTAAGAGTAGAAATGCCGCGTCCGTTCAAAAATGTTTCCGGACTTCGGATATTGATTCGGTCGGGGATGAGACCCACCTTACTTTTTTTGAAATGTTGGGAAATTTTTCGTTCGGCGGCCCGGCAAATCTAGATGGCAGCGGCGCGAGTTATTTCAAAAAAGAAGCGATTCATTGGGCGTATGAATTTATCGTGGATGTTTTGGGAATTGCCCGGGAACGGATTACGGTATCGGTATTCGGCGGCGACCCCTCACCCTTGAAAGAGCGCGAAGCAAGCGGTTCGTTTACAAATCACTCTTTCAAGGGTGAGGGACAAGTTTCGCGTGACGCAGAATCGTTTAATATCTGGCATAAAGAAATCGGTTTGCCGGAGGATAAAATTAAGGAACATGGCCGGGAAGATAATTGGTGGGGACCGACTGGCAATGAAGGCCCTTGCGGCCCTACCACAGAAATTTATGTTGATGATGTGGAAATTTGGAATCTGGTTTTTAATGAATACTACGGTAAGAGGTTAGAAATTGGAGGCGATGGGTTAGAGTTAGAAAAAATCAGCAGTCCGGGAGTGGATACCGGAATGGGATTGGAACGGCTGGCGGTAATGATGCAAGGCGTTCCAAATGTGTTTGAGACGGATTTATTCTATCCACTTATTTTTAAATTAAGAGAGGCCGTTCCAAAATTGCCGCACGAAACACAGTCGGTACTCCATAAAAAGGTATTAAAAATACTGGCTGACCATTTGCGCGCTTCGGTTTTTTTGGTTGCCGATGGGCTTCGGCCGTCCAATAAAGAAGCAGGGTATATTTTGCGGCGGCTTTTGAGGAGAATTTTAGTGTACGGAATCAAATATGATATCCACGCGGATTTATTTTCAATAGCAGTTGATTTCGTGAAAGAAAATTATGGGGAATGGTATCCGGAAGTCAAAAAAACGAAAGAGATTTTGGAAATTTTGTTCGGTGAAAAAGATAAGTTTGAGAAAGCATTGGCGCTCGGAGTTAAAGAAATAGAGAAATACGACAGAATTACCGCCAAAGACGCCTTTTATATTTACGAGACCTTTGGCCTGCCGTTTGAATTACTTCAGGAATTAGTTCCGGATAAGGTGAAGAATTTGAATAAGGCAGATTTTGACGCCGAATTTCAGAAACATCAGGAAATTTCCCGCGCCGGACAGGAAAAGAAATTTGGCGGGCACGGCTTGATTTTAGATACCGGAGAATTGAAAGCATCCACGCCGGAAGAAGTGGAAAAAGTAACCCGGCTTCATACTGCCACGCACTTGCTTCAAGCTGCGCTCCGCCGGGTTCTTGGCTCGGAAGTAAAGCAGATGGGTTCGGATATTACGGCGGAACGCACCCGCTTTGATTTTTCATTTTCGCGGAAATTGACCGATGAAGAAATTAAAAAAGTTGAGGACTTAGTGAACGAGGCGATTCAAAAGGATTTGCCGGTAACTTATCAAGAATTGCCGATTGAAGAAGCTAAAAAAACCGGCGCCCTGTATTTTTTCAAAGAAAAATACCCTGACAAAGTTAAAGTTTATTCAATAGGCGGCAATTCCTCGGTAAGCTCAGAGCCGGCTTTCAGTCGGGAATTTTGCGGCGGACCGCATGTTGCCAATACTTTTAAGATTGGGAAATTTAAAATTTCTAAGCAGGAAGCGGTCGGAGCCGGAGTCAGGAGAATACGCGGGGTAGTTGACTAAGGCCTTATCTTGACTTTTTATTTTGAAATGATAGAATCGTATTAGTTTATTCTTTAAAATAATAGGAGCATGAGATGAAGATAGAAAGAAGAAAGAAAAGTCGCAAAATAATTTTGGTTTTGAACGACGAAGAGGCTGGTGTGTTATCGGCATTAGTGGATATAGGATTTGACGATTTTTTTAAGAATCGTTGCCGCGGCAATCAGCGTTTGAAGTTAAGTAGAATTGCCGCTGACTTTTTTGATAAACTTCTGCATTATACTAATTCCGATTAGGCAGATTGAAAATTTAAATTTGGCCCAGCAATGGGCCTTTTATAATATCAAAATATCTTACTAAAATCATGACCCTATGGTTGGGGATAATAGGCATACCAGCACTTTAACGCGTTGAAGTGCTGTGCGTTGAAGTGCCAAATATAAAGAAGCCAAGCCAAACTTGGCGAAGCTTGAATTATAAATTCTCCACGCGAGAAGCCGTTGGGGGGGGTTGGTATTAAACGTGTCAAGGCATTAATAGAATAAATAAGGCCAGTTTTTAGTTTATTTGACGTTTTTACAAAACGTTTGTTACAATTAAATCCATGACTGAAAAAATTCCATCAAAAAATAAAGAGATGTCGGGGGGAGAAGAATCTCATGAACAGCTCGTCCATAAAGTAAGAGAACGTTTCATTTATCAACTTAGGCAAGCGATGGAAGCATACGGTCCCAAATGGGTTAATAAAGAAATTTGCGCAGATCTTATAGACGATTTATCGAATAAACGCCCTACTAAAATAGGAGGAGTTTTTTGGGCAGATATCCTGGATGGCGTCCTTGATTATTTTGATATAAAACATCACACCGATGGAAGGTATGAAGTTATTTGGGAAGAACTGGAGAGGGGATCAGAAGATAAAATGAAATAACTACGATAGCCTACAAATTCATAAATTATTAACATTTTATTTTTATATGTCAAAATATCAGCAAAGCTGGGACGAAAAAGAAACCATGAGTTTCGGCCCGTGGAGTTTCGTTGAATAGCTTGCGGGGGGTTAAGATTGACGGATAATAAAATATCTGTTATTTTTAAATTATAAAATCTTTGAAAACAGCAAGGGAGGTTTTATGGGATGCGCGTTATTTTTACTGCTTGCCATTTTTTCGTATACTGTTTTTTGGATAGGAAATCTTGTTATATCGGGATTTTTTAAATTCCGGAAAGCAGAAGTGTGGCATCGGGACGAAAAAAGAATTTTATATTATCGGATTAGCGGTAATTTTCAAATTTCAATTGGCGGTAAAATAGAAAAAATATTGTATTGTGATTTGAAGGATGCCGCGATGCGGTACAATGACGCTTATGTGACTATAATATATGCAGCCGAAAATGGACAAGTAAGTCAAGTAATCACAAGCAAGGCATTCCGTAAAAATATTCTATTTGACGATAAAAATGCGGTATTTAAAAAAAGCTGGCTTCAAAAAGCGATTTTAGATTTAAAGTTAACTCCCGCTGACAATTATTCTGAAATTAGGTTTTTCCAATCAATAATAAATCAGATAGCGAATCAAGAAGAAAGCATTCCTTTGCGTGAAATGTTTCCTCAGATTCGCTGGCCGTGGTAACACGGCTTTTTAATACTTTTAAGCAGGTATGCGCCATATTAACGGCTTATTTGGCCGCATTTCTGTTTACTGCTATACTTAAAAGTGTTGGGATTTAACGCAATAAAACAATGGTTCTTAGGCCTATTTAGTAGGTATGATAGGTATCTTATTGTTGAGCTTTTAAATCACTATGTCCAGGTTACCGTACTTAAAGTAAGCGCGGAGAAAAAAGAAATTCGCGTCGTAAAAAACTTTTTACAGCCCTTGCCGGAGTTTACCCCTCTTAATTCTTTGCGGGCGGTCCGGCTTTTGCTTAAAAAAGTCCGGAGATTGGACAGCTATAAGATTATTTTAAGCTTGGATTCGTCGCTGGCCACCACCATGTACGCTTCTGTTCCCCTTATTCGCCAGCATCCAAAAGAGGCGATTGACGAGGCGGATTTGGATAATTTAATTTCGCAGGCGATTTGGAAATTTTTTGACCGCTATCGGCTGAAGGTGGCGAATAAGATGAATGTGGACGATATTGACGTGCTTTTAAGCGATGTTAGAATCCGAAGCGTAAGATTGGATGGTCATAAAATTGTTAATCCCATCGGCTTTAAGGCGAAATCGGTTGAAATTTATTTCAGTCAGACCTTTATTATCAGGGAACTGATGAAAATGCTCCAGGAGACCATGCCTAAAGAAAATATTGCCCTTATCACCGAATCGGGCACGGCGATTAGCCACATTCTTTGGAGGGCTTTGGGCAAAGACCGATTTTTCGTCGCTAATTTATTTCCGGACCAGACCTCGTTATTTTCCGCGTCTAACGGGCGGATGTCCCATCACGATAATTTTTCCTGGGGCGAGCAGTCCCTGACCAGGTCATTATTCAATCATTTAAAGGTTGACCAGGCGACCGCCAAATCTTTGGTGGATGCGTATGCTACCGAAAACGGTTCGCAGAATTTTTTAAGAAGATTTGAAAATATTTTAATCAAAGAACTGCAGATTTTCGCTAACGGCCTCAATTCCCTAATAGAAGAGCCGTCCGAAATTTATGTCAATTCTTTTTTTAATATGCCATCCTTGATTTTCTCCGACCGATTTAATAGTAGATTGCACAAATCTTCCAAACTTTTGCCGTTATCCACAAATTTAATTACCGAAAAATTCGGATATAGTGTACAATTTAAAAAATCAACCCAGGTAAAAAATATTTTTTCGGTGCTGTGCGCTTTTTTGGAGATTAATTTTTTGCCGCAGAATGACAAAATGAGCCATTTGGCAAACAGAAGAGTCAGGTGGTTGATTACTTAGTAGCGATCCAAACCTACAAATAACATCCGAATCTACAAACTGTATGCGAATGGCTTACAAATAGTTATATCCAAACTAACTTTGTAGATTTGGATAAAAAGTTTGTGGGTTTGAATCGGTCAATGGTATGAAGAAGATTTCATTAAACAAAAGCGACGAAGTCGCGGAAATAGTGGAAAAAATAATTGAAACGGAAAGCGATAAGATTATTCTTAGCGTTCCGCGTTTTTCCCATATCGGAGAATCATTAAGTAATTTCCATTTGTTGAAACGCGAAGCGGGAGCATTGGATAAAGAAATTATCATAGAATCCGTTGACGACCACGTGATTGAGCTTGCGGAAATGAGCGGCCTATCCGCCCTTAATCCGTTTTTTACGAAAAATAAGCGTCAGTTTTCCGATATTGTCGTTCTTAAAGCTGATGGTTTGAAAAAGCGTAAAAAATTTAAAGACGAATTTGAGGCATTAGAGCCGGAAATTGAACCGGAAATTTCAGATGTTAAGAAAAAACCATTTTTTAAATTACCGGAATTTAAACCGCCTAAATTCGATTTTTCGGCTTTTTGGCCGGAATCCAAAAATAAATTTTTAATTATTGGTTCAGCGATTTTGGGGCTGTCTTTATTGCTGGTCATCGGCTTGAAAGTTCTTCCCAGGGCGGAAGTTAACATAATTTCCAAAAAACAAAATTGGATTTATAACGATTCCATTATTACGGAAAAATCCGCTGTCTTTGACACGACAAAAATGAGTATTCCCAATCAGATTTTTTCGCAGAAAAAAAATGTTTTTCTGAAATTTCCCGCCAATGGGAAACGGGAAGTCCAAAAAAAAGCCACCGGCAGCATTACGGTTTATAACAGCTATAGTTCCGACCCCCAGCAGTTAGTCGCCAATACCAGATTTACCTCTCCCGACGGAAAAACCTTTAAATTAATTAAGGGAATAACGGTGCCCGGGGCAAAAATTATAGAAGGAAATAAAATTCCTTCCAGCATTGAGGCGGAAGTTATAGCCGACCAGGCCGGTCCGGAATATAATATCGGCCCGGTTAAACTTTTTAATATTCCCGGCTTTAAGGGCGGGCCGAAATACCAGAATTTTTATGGAGAATCAAAAAACGATATGACTGGAGGATTTATCGGCCAGATTGCTTATCCGACTAATGAAGATATAAACAAGGGCAAGGCGGAAGCTCAAAAAACTTTGAATGACAGTTTAAAAACCGCAATTTTTTCCCAGATTCCCGAAAAATTCAAGGTTTTAGAAGGGGCTACGCAGTATAAAATAATTCAGACCAAAATTGACGAGGAAGCGGATGAAAAAGGCCAATTTGGCGTTTTTATTGAAGCGGAAATAACCGCTATTGTTTTTGAAGAAGATACTTTAAAGCTTCTATTGGAAGAGCGGGCTGTTAAAGATAATGGGCAGGAATTTTATCTGAAAGAATCTGTTTTTGAGTACGGTTTGCCGAGGGCAGATTTTGACAGAGGAAAACTTACATTTCCAGTTCGTTATACCGCAATTTTAGCCAGGAAAATTGACATTGAGCCGTTACGTTCCAAGATATTCGGGAAACCTGAGGTTGAATTCAAGGCGGTTATATTTTCCATTCCCGGCCTGGAAAGCGCCACTGTTTCCCTGTGGCCGTTTTGGGTGAAAAAGGTGCCGACTTCTCCCGATAAAGTTAAAATTGCCGTGGATTAGCCGGGAACTTGACTTTTGACGGTTTCGCGTGCTATACTTATACATTAGTAACGCTTTAATGGCGTATAGTTTTTATTATGAATTCTAAAAAGAATGTCATTAAAGTTGAAGGCGTTGTTGAAGAGGCGCTTCCTGGAACTTTATTTAGGGTAAAATTGCCTGACGGAAATCTGGTATTGGCGCATCTTTCCGGAAAAATGAGGATGTATCACATCAAAATTTTGCCCGGAGACCAAGTGT
>Ga0155221_103_pt1 | contig 80741 bp, 96 predicted proteins | sample RifCSPhighO2_02_FD_106189 | JGI IMG/M metagenome (GOLD analysis project Ga0155221, IMG submission 106189) | Candidatus Harrisonbacteria bacterium RIFCSPHIGHO2_02_FULL_42_16 | reverse complement strand
CTGGTTGTATATTCTTAGTCAAAACAGTCGAAAAAGCTAGATAATTCAAGCTTTTTCGACTATTGAGACCAACACGAAAGTTCCCTTAACCCAACTGTTTAAAAGCCGACACTTGTCGCCAGCTGAATTCGCAAGAAAAATCGGCATATCGCCGCAGACTATTTCACGGATTATGGCGTTAAATTATCCCGACCTTGACACCAATATCTTGCAAAAGATAGCCGCGGGTTTTGGCAAGAAATTAGCAGTGCGATTCGTATAATAATTAAACAACCGAACTTCGGGAAATAAAATACCCGCTCTTTTATGAAGCGGGTTTTGAATTTTAATCGCCGAGCGTCCAATTTGTAAACCCCGGACCGATTCTAATGTTGTGATGCCATTCCATCGGAAGAAAATATTTAATGGAAATTGCCAAAAGGACATGGAGTAACGCGAGTAAATACAGATTTCGGTTTCTCTGGAAGAAATAAGCGCTGGTTATGCCGCCAAAAAAGGTAGCAACGAGCAGTACCGGATTTGGGGCATGAACGATTGCAAAAAGCGCTCCGGCCGCGATAGAGGTTATTTTTGCATTTTTGAATACTTTTTCCAAACGATTAACGAAATAACCGTTCAGCCATAATTGCTGAAGCAACGCCCATGGATAATAAAGAATTGAATGAGTTAAAAATTGATAGTCGAGATACGGCTGTTTTATAAAGTTAGGATTCCATTTTAAAGCCATTGAAATTGTTGCCAGATAAAATACTAAAAAAACCAACAATATAACCGTGCGGTCTTTTTTGAAATCCGCCGGCAGAAGCCCGAGTTTCTGAAATACAGCGTGGCGGCTTAATTTTTGGATGTGGTATTCTCGCGCATACCAACTGATTATTGGAATTAAAGCTAATCCAACAGTTATAAAAAAAGTAAGGACTCCCAAACTATTAAAGGCCCAAATGCGCGCCATTATCAAACAGAATAAGAACAGCGCTTCCGCACCTTCGGGTAACAGCAAAAATAGTGATTTCACCGCAACCTCCTGTCAAAGTTCTGATAATTAATTTAACAGAGAATTTTTTATAAATCAATCAGGTACTTTTATCCCCATTTCGGGCTATTGACCCCTCACCCTTGCAAGAGTTATTATTATCTCTGCGTTACGCAAAAAGGTATAACTAAATGCCAAACACACTCTTGCAAGGGTGAGGGGTTGACATACTTTGAGGCGTTAGTGTATACTGTTTAGTATTGCGCGTCGAAATTATAAATTAAATAAATATAACAAAGTTATGGCGGAAAAAGCAAAATTTGAACGGAAAAAGCCGCATGTAAATGTCGGCACTATCGGGCACGTTGACCATGGCAAAACTACTTTGACCGCGGCTTTAACGCATGTCCTTTTCTTAAAAGGTCTGGCGGCCAAAGAAGAAAGAGTAGACCAAATTGATAACGCGCCGGAAGAAAAAGCGCGCGGCATCACTATCGCTCTGCACCATTCGGAATATGAGTCGGAAAAACGGCATTACGCGCACGTGGACGCTCCGGGGCACGCCGACTATATTAAAAACATGATTACCGGCGCGGCCCAGATGGATGGTGCGGTTTTGGTAGTATCGGCGGCAGACGGCCCGATGCCTCAAACCCGCGAGCATATATTACTCGCCAGACAAGTCGGCGTTCCGGCATTGGTGGTTTTTTTGAATAAAGTGGATACGGTTGATGATAAAGAATTAGTTGATTTGGTTGAGTCCGAGGTCCGGGAACTTCTTAAAAAATATGAATATCCGGGAGATGAAATTCCGGTAATCCGCGGTTCCGCGTTAAAAGCGCTGGAAACTAAGTCCGGCGACAGCGAGGAAGCGAAACCGATTTTGGAATTAGTAAAAGCGCTGGATGAATATATTCCGGAACCGGTTCGGGATATCAATAAGCCGTTTCTTATGCCGATTGAAGATATTTTTTCAATTGAAGGGCGTGGCACGGTAGTTACCGGAAGAGTTGAGCGCGGAATGGTTAAGATTAACGAGGAAATTGAAGTGGTCGGCCTTAAGCCGACGGCTAAAACGGTGGTTACCGGAATAGAAATGTTCAATAAACTTCTTGATGAAGGGCGCGCTGGCGATAATGTCGGTTTGCTTTTGCGCGGTTTAAAAAAAGAAGACGTTGAAAGAGGCCAGGTTTTGGCAAAACCGGGTTCGGTTACTCCGCATACGGAATTTGACGTGGAAGTATATGTATTAAGTAAAGAAGAAGGCGGCCGCCACACCCCGTTTTTTAAAGGATATAAGCCGCAATTTTACATCCGGACTACCGATGTTACCGGCGAAGTGATGCTTCCGGAAGGCGTAGAAATGGTTATGCCTGGCGATACGGCGAAATTAAGCGTTAAGCTTATTTCTCCGGTTGCTCTGGAAGAAAAACAGCGTTTTGCTATCCGGGAAGGCGGTAAAACCGTCGGCGCCGGCGTAGTGACCAAGATATTAAAATAGCGACCTTAATCTGCGAATAACACCCGACTCTACAAATCCAAATAAATTTTGTAGATTTGGGTAAACAGTTTGTAGATTTGAATCGGTCAATGGTAAAAAAGCAAATAGTTGAAAAAGAAAAATTGCGTCTGCGGATGAAGGCCTATGACCATAAATTGATTGATAATTCCTGCAAACAGATTATTGAAATGGCAAAACGGCACGATGCCGAAATTGTCGGCCCGACGCCATTGCCAACCGAAATCAAAAAATACACGGTTAACCGGTCTACTTTCGTCCATAAGGACTCCAGGGAACAGTTTGAGTTGAGGATTCACAAGCGACTTATAGACATATTGAATCCCAATCAAAGAATCATAGAGTCCTTGTCCAATCTTAATTTGCCTGCCGGGGTTGATATTGAAATCAAAATGGTGTAATATCAAATCCCATAAGGAATTAGCCAATTACGAAATTTTAATTAGATTATTAAAAAATCGTCCCGCTAATTTGCGGGACGGTTTTTTAATGAGATAATATGCAAAATATCCAAGCAAAAAAAATGAAAATGACCCAAATTTGGAAAAATGGCTCCGTTTTTGCGGTTTCGCCCTTAAAATTGGCAGAAAGCTCCAATGTTGATTCATTTAAAGAAGGCGATTTATTAAAAATAGTCGGAAAAACCAAAAGCAAGGGATTTCAGGGCGTGGTTAAACGGCACGGATTTGGAGGAGGTCCTAAAACGCACGGACAAAAAAATCGCTATCGGGCGCCCGGTTCCATCGGCAGCACCGCCATGCAAAGAGTAGTGCCCGGAAGGAAAATGGCCGGAAGAATGGGCGGAGACAGGAAAACCTTAAAAAATATTGAGGTTATGTTAATTATTAAAGAAAAGGCGACCGTTTTGGTTAAGGGTTCGGTTCCGGGAAATACCGGAGACAAGCTAATGCTTAATAAGCTTTAAATTTATGGTTCATCTTAAGGTGTACAATCAACACGGAAATGTCAGCGGCGAAATTGAAGGGCCGTCTTTTTTGTCAGAACCATTGAATCTGGAATTAATTCATCAGATATTTAAGAGTTATGCCGCTAATCGTCGGACATCAACAGCGCATACGAAAAATCGTGGCGAAGTAAGAGGAGGCGGAGTTAAGCCCTGGCGCCAAAAAGGAACCGGCAGGGCGCGGCATGGTTCCAGTCGGTCTCCAATATGGCGGCACGGAGGCGTAGTTTTCGGCCCCAGAAATACAACAGATTTTTCTCAAAAAATTAACGTTAAAATGGCAAAAAAAGCGTTAGCTGGAGTTTTGGCTCAAAAAGTAAAAGCGGAACAATTAAAAATCGTTGACAGCTTTACTGATAAGCCAAAAACTAAAGATATCGTTAGCGTTATCAGCAACCTTGCCGGCAATAAATCTTCTTTGTTGGTTATTTCCGTGGGTGAAAATAACGCGTTTCGGGCGGCGGCTAATTTACCGATGGTAAAGGTTTTAAAAATAAAGGACTTGAATGTTTATGAGGCGTTAACCCATAAATTTATTATTTTTGATAAAAAAGCGTTTGAAGAATTACCCCGCTAAAACTAACAATGGACAAATTTTTAGTAAAACGCCCGATAATTACGGAAAAATCCACCGAGCTTGGCAAGTTAGACAAGTATATTTTTTTGGTTGAAAACAAGGCGTCTAAGTCCGAAGCAAAAAAAATAGTTGAAAATACTTATAATGTCAAAGTAATAAGCGCTAATGTAATTAATGCCAAAAGCAAAAAAAGGCGCTTAGGGGCTTCTTTAGGGATAAGGCCTGGCTATAAAAAAATCATTATGACTCTTCAAAAAGGCCAAAAATTAGACATAATTCCGCAATAGTCCCTCACCCTTAAAGGACTGAAAAATTACTATAAATATGAAATTTCTAAAAGAAACAATTTTAACCAAAGGTCTTAAATTAATATCAGGACATCGCAGCCGCGCTGCGGTCCTTTAAGGGTGAGGGATGAAAAATTATTATAAATATGAAATTTCTAAAAAAAAACAATTTTAACCAAAGGTCTCCAATTAATGCTAGGATATCGCAGCCACGTTGCGGTCCTTTAAGGGTGAGGGATGAAAATTTATAAACCAACAAGTTCATCAAGGAGGCAAATGACGAGCGTTGATTACGGAGAATTGACCGCCAATAAGCCCCACAAGGCCTTAACGGCTAAAGTGTCTAAAAGTTCCGGGCGGAATAATCAGGGCCGGATTACCATGCGCCATCAAGGCGGCGGCAATAAACGGAGGTACAGAATGGTTGATTTTCGGCAGGACAAAATTGATATCTCCGCAAAAATAGAAACAATAGAATATGACCCGTACCGCACCGCTTTTATAGCTCTGGTTATTTATCGCGACGGTGAACGGCGGTATATTTTGGCGTCGAAAGATTTAAAAGTAGGCCAAGAAATTATTACTTCGGAAAAATCCGTTTTAAATACCGGCAACAGATTAAAGTTAAAAAATATTCCCATCGGATATCAGGTTTATAATGTGGAATTAATTCCCGGCAAGGGCGGCCAGCTTGCCCGTTCCGCCGGTTCCTACGCGGAAGTGCTCGGCCAAGAAGGTAAATACTCTGTTTTAAAGCTTTTATCCGGAGAGGTTAGGAAAGTGCCATCGGAATCTTATGCTTCTCTTGGCCAAGTATCCAATCAGGATTGGAATTTAGTTAATATCGGCAAAGCCGGCCGTTCCCGCTGGCTGGGTATCCGGCCTACGGTTAGAGGAAAAGCGATGAATCCGGTTGACCATCCTTATGGAGGCGGCGAAGGCAGCCAGCCGCGAGGCACCAAACGCCCAAAAGATATTTGGGGCAATATTACCGGCGGAAGAAAAACAAGAAAAAGAAAAAGATGGTCAACAAAATTAATTATACAAAGAAGGCCAAAAAAATAAAATGAGCAGGTCATCAAAAAAAGGGCCCTATGTGGACCCCAAATTATTGAAGAAACTTTCTTTATTTAAGCCCGACGGAAAAACGGTTATTAAGACCTGGTCCCGGGATTCGGAAATCGCTCCGGAAATGGTAGGCTATACATTCGGAGTCCATAACGGAAAAGATTTTATAGAAGTTAAAGTGGCGGAAGAGATGGTCGGTCACCGGCTCGGCGAGTTTTCGCCTACGCGGAAATTTACCCGGCACGGCGGCAAAATGCAAAGAGAACTGGAGGCCTCCCAGCAGGCAACGGCCGCCGGCGCTCAAGCTCCAAAAGAGCCGGCTAAATAAAAATTTATGGCAGAAATAAAAGCACAATTAAATTATTTGCGCATAGCCCCCAGAAAAGTCCGGTTAGTAGCTTCCGCCCTAAAAGGGCTTTCGGTAAATGAAGCGGAGGCCCAGCTTTTATTCAGGCCGCAACGTTCCAGCCAGCCGCTTTTGAAACTTTTGCGTTCGGCTGTTGCCAATGCGAAAAATAACCAGCGGCTGAATGCGGATAATTTAGTTATCCAAAGCATCAGGGTGGATAATGGCCCAATGTTAAAAAGATTTATGCCGCGGGCTATGGGAAGAGCCACTCCTATTCAAAAAAAGACCAGCCACGTGTCTCTTATCCTTGAAGATGGTAAATCAAATTCTAAATTGCCAAGATTTAACATAGTTATTCCTAAAAAAATTAAAGAACAGAGGGGGTCGGCCCCTAAAAAAATTAAAGCAAGGCCCAAGATGGAACGGATAGAAGATAAGCCAAAAGAAAAGGTTGGATTTATTAAAAAATTATTTCAGCGGAAATCAATTTAATTATTATGGGACAAAAAATTAGGCCAAATTCATTTCGGCTTGGAATTAGTTCGGATTGGGCCTCTAAGTGGTTTTTAGATAAAAAAGCTCCCCGCCGCCTGGAAGAAGATGTTGTAATCCGTAAAATTATCAATGAAAGAATTAGTAGCGCCGGTATTGATAAAATCGGCATAGAACGCACCGTGTCTAATTGCCGGATTTTTATAAAAGTGGCAAAGCCGGGATTGGTTATCGGCCGAGGCGGAAAAGGAATAGAGGAACTGACTAAAGCGATAGAATCCGCCTTATTAAAATTGTCCAAAAAATATAAAAAAACGGAAAAATCTTCCTTATCTTTGAATGTTGAAGAGCTGAAAAGAACCGATGTATCGGCTAAAGTCACATCTCAACAAATCGCTTGGGATTTGGAAAAACGGTTGCCTTACCGTAGAACGATGAAAAAATATTTAGAAGGCATATTGCGTAATCGAGAAGCCCAGGGGGCAAAAATAAGACTTTCCGGACGATTGGACGGAAACGAAATTGCCCGAAGAGAATGGCTTGGCAAGGGCAGATTACCGCTTACAACCTTGCGTTCCAACATTGATTTCGGAGAAAGCACCGCTTACACGACTTATGGAACAGTCGGAATAAAAGTATGGATATATAAAGGGGAAATACAATAATATGTTTATTCCAAAAAAAGTAAAACACAGAAAATGGCATAAAGGACGTTCCATAAAACGCAATATTGAAACACGCGGAGCATCTTTGGCATTCGGAAATTATGGATTGAAAGCGCAAAGCAGTAACTGGGTCAATGGCAGGCAATTAGAAGCCGGGCGGCGGGCAATCAGCAATTTTTTAAAACGGGAAGGCAAGCTTTGGATAAGGGTTTTTCCGGATAAACCAATAACTCAAAAACCTCCGGAGGTGACTATGGGCGGCGGCAAGGGCGATGTTAAAGAATTTGTTTTTCCCGTCAGGTCCGGAAGGATTATTTTTGAATTGGACGGAGTGCCGGATAATATTGCCAGAGAAGCATTGCGTTTAGCGGGCCATAAATTGCCGGTAAAAACTAAAATTGTGTCAAAATAATGAAAAAAGCATTATTACAAGATTTGCGTAATAAAAACCAAGACGACCTTTTCAAAGAATTGGTTTCGGATAGAGAACAGCTTAGGCAGTTAAGGGCGGATATTGCCGGCGGCAAGGTAAAAAATGTTCGCGAAGCAAGAAGAGTAAAAAAAATCATAGCAGTTATCAATACCTTAATTAAAGAAAAAGATGGCGTTAAATAATTTTAAGATATTAAAATTACTATGTTAGATTTCTTAAAAAGAAAATTAAATAAAGAAGCGGTTAATTCTCAAGTTAAAGCCGATAACGAAACGGCCAAGCAAGCGAATTTGCCTAAACCTAAAGAACAAAAAGAACCCCCTGCCGGTCTTGCCATGCGCGGCAACAGCAAAGGAAGGAAATTAAACGGAGTGGTAATTTCCGATAAAATGCAAAAAACAGCAGTGGTGGTTATTACTTACTCAAAACTGCACCAGAAGTATAAAAAATATTTTAAAGTTACCAGACACTTTAAAGCTCATAATGAAAATAATGAATATAAAATCGGCGATAAGGTGATAATCCAAGAAACGCGGCCATTAAGCAAAGAAAAAAGATGGGTAATCGTTAGTAAAATATAACATGATACAAGAACGGACAATAATAAAAGTAGCGGATAATTCCGGCGCAAAAACCGTCCGTTGTTTTAGGGTTTTGGGAGGAAGCCGCAAAAGATACGCGCGGCTTGGAGATATTATAATTGCTTCGGTTCAAGAAGCCGAACCGAGAAAGGCGGTTAAAAAGAAAGATATCGTTAAAGCATTGGTAGTGCGCCAAAAAATCGCTTTGCGGCGGAAAAGCGGAATAGATTTAAGATTCGCGGAAAATGCAGTAGTGCTGATAGACGAAAAAAAAGAACCCAGGGGAACCAGAATTTTTGGGCCATTGCCAAGAGAAATTAAAGACCTGGGATATGAAACCATATTTTCCATGGCGGAGGAAATCGTGTAAACGACACCAAAATCGCGAATACACGCGAATGACACGGATGAATTAAAATAAATTATGAAATTAAAAAAAGGGGACAATGTTCAAATAATGGCCGGCAAGGATAAAAATAAGCGGGGAAAGATATTAAAGATTAATCCGGTAACCGGCAAAATTTTAGTGGAAGGAATTAATATTTATAAAAAACATCAGCGTCCTAAAAAACAGGGAGAAAAGGGGGAGATGGTATTTTTATCGCGGTATATTGACGCTTCCAATGCCGCGGTTATCTGCGGTTCTTGTGATAAGCCGGTTCGGATCGGATATAAGAAAGATAAAGAAGGCGTAAAAATCAGGTATTGCAAAAAATGCCAAGCGGCATTTTAATTTTTTAAAAAAATATGAATCCTTACAAAAATATAGATAAAGTCGTTATTAATGTAGGTATAGGCAGGCTTTCCGGCCAGCCAAGTTTTGACGATAAAATATTGCCGGAATTAATAAAAGAGATTAGTATGATATGCGGTCAAAAACCGTCTGTTTGCAGGGTAAAAAAATCAATTGCCGGTTTTAAAGTACGGGAAGGAGCCGTTGTCGGCCTTAAGGCCACTTTAAGAGGGGCTCGCCTGAAAGAATTCCTTAATAAATTTATTAACGCGGTCTTACCGCGGGTAAGGGACTTTCGCGGCATTAACCCCAAGTCATTAGACCAAAATGGCAATTTAACGATGTCTTTAAAAGAACATTATGTTTTTCCGGAAATTAGTTCGGATTATTCCAAGGTGAATTTTGGACTGGAAATTACCGTAGTCCCCAAACTGCAAAAAAAGGAAAAAGCAACGGAATTATACAAAGAATTAAAAATACCGTTTAAAAAATAATCATTAACAATGGCCAAAACATCAGTTATAGCAAGGGCGCAAAAAAAACCGAAATATTCCAGCCGAGTCGTTCGGAGATGTTTTCGTTGCGGCCGAAAAAGAGGATATTTAAGGGACTTTGGACTTTGCCGGATTTGTTTCAGGGAATTGGCGAGCCGTGGCGAAATACCGGGAATTAAAAAATCTTCGTGGTAATATATGTATACTGATTTATTAACTAAAATTAAAAATGCCCAGTCGGCCAAAAAGACAGGCCTTAAAACTTATTATTCCAATATGGATTTCGCCATTTTGGAGGTTTTGGTAAAACATAAATTTTTACAGGATGTGTCTAAAAAAGGCAGAATGCCAAAAAGAGCGATAGATATAACCCTGAAATATAAGGATGGCGAAGGAGCTATAAGCGGCTTAAAATTTTTAAGCAGCCCTTCCCGGCGGCTATATTTGGGCTATAAAGATATCAAGTCGGTGCGTCAAGGATATGGCTTGCTGATTTTATCAACTCCCAAGGGAATTATGGACGGCCGGACGGCCAAAAAAAATAAACTGGGCGGCCAATTATTATTTGAGGTATGGTAAGAAACTATCCAAACTTACAAACAACATCCGAATCTACAAACAATATCTAAACCGTATTTTGTAGATTTGGATAAAAAGTTTGTAGGTTTGAATCGGACATAATATATGAGTAAAATAGGTAAAAAACCAATAAAAATTCCGTCAGAAGTAACGGTAAAAATAGGAGCCGGCATTATTGAGGTCCATGGTAAGGGTGGGGTTTTAAAAGTTCCAATCTTGTCGTTTGTTAATCCTAATTTGAAAGACGGGGTGCTGACTTTTAATATCGAAAAGGATGTGAAACAGGCAAATGCTAATTGGGGAACGATGCGCGCGCTGGTTCAAAATGCGATTGTCGGCGTACAGGAAGGATTTTTAAAAGAATTGCTTATTCAGGGAGTGGGATATCGGGCGGTCTTGGAAGGAAATACTTTGCTGTTAAACGTCGGTTTTTCCCATCCGATTAAATTTAAAATTCCCGAAGATATAAAAATCAGTGTTGATAAAAATACGATTATTAAAGTTTCTGGCATTAATAAAAACCAAGTGGGGCAAGTAGCCGCCAATATACGGACAATTAAGAAGCCGGAGCCGTATAAAGGCAAAGGCATACGGTATAAAGATGAAATTGTCGTTAAAAAAGCCGGTAAAAAGGCGGTGGGAACAGAATCCTAACCAATATGAAAAGTATAAAATTAAAAAATATAAAACGGGAAAGGCGAAAAAAACGAAATAGGGCGAAAATCTTTGGCACCGCAGAAAAACCGCGCCTTTCTTTGTTTCGAAGCAATAAATACACTTATGTTCAGTTTATTGATGATGTTTATGGAAAAACGCTGGCATCGCTGTCAACGCGCGGTTTGTCTAATAAAAAATCAGGGAATAAAACAAAGCAGGCCTATGCATTGGGAGAATTGGCCGCCGAACAATTATTAAAACAAGGTGTTGAAAAAATCGTATTTAATAAAGGTTCCTATAAATACCACGGTCGGGTAAAAGCGGTGGCGGAAGGCGCAAGGGCAAAAGGCCTTAAATTTTAATTTTAATAAACTACCATGTTAATAAATCAGCAAAAAGGAAATCAAAATAATAGCGCGCCTCGCCGGCAATACGGCGGCAAGGATAACAGCTATAAGTATAAAAAAGACGATTATAAAGAACGCACTCTGGATTTGCGCCGAGTCACCCGCGTGGTGGCGGGCGGCAAGAGATTTCGTTTCAGAGTTACTTTGGTGATTGGAGATGAAAATGGAAAAGTCGGAGTAGGAGTGGCAAAAGGATTAGATGTCCGGTCGGCAATTGAAAAAGCCAAATCTGACGCCAAAAAAAATCTTATTACTATTCCGTTAAAAGACCGAACTATTCCCCATGAAGTCAGGGCAAAATTCAGCGCGGCGGATGTTTTAATAAAACCGGCCGTAAAAGGCCATGGCTTAAAAGCCGGAGGCGCGGTTCGGGTTGTTTTATCGTTAGCCGGAGTTAAAGACGTTACCGCGAAATGTCTTGGAAGGACTCCTAATAAATTAACTAACGCTTTCGCTACGATAAAAGCGCTGAAACAATTAAAAGTTTTAAAAGAACGGATATCATAAAAAAATATGGATTTATTTAAAAATTCAAAACAAAAAGGCAAAAAATCTAAGCGGGTCGGCCGGGGAGGGAAAAGAGGCACGACTTCCGGACGGGGAACAAAAGGCCAGAAGTCCAGGGCCGGCCACCGTATCAGACCCGCCGAACGGGACTTGCTAATCCGCATCCCTAAATTAAGAGGTTTTAGAAATAAAAGTATCCAAAAAAAGCTGGGAATAATTAATGTCGGAGATTTAAATAAAATGGCGGAAACGGCATTTACAAAAAATAATTTAGGCAACATAAAAATTTTGGGTTCCGGAGAACTGAATAAGTCGATAACCATAACCGGACTGCCGGCATCCAAAAGCGCCCGCCAAAAAATAGAAAAAGCCGGCGGAAAAATACAATAATGAATAAGTTCTTACAAATATTTAAAACCCCCGATATAAGAAATAAAATCCTGATAGTAGCCGGATTATTAGTAATTTTCAGATTATTTTCGGCTATTCCCATTCCCGGCGTTGACTCTGAACGGCTAAGCGCGTTTTTCAGTTCAAACCAACTGTTTAGTTTTTTTAATATCTTTTCCGGCGGCGCTCTTTCTAATCTTTCTATTGTAATGCTGGGAGTCGGCCCCTACATTACGGCCACTATTATAATGCAACTTTTAACCATGATTTTTCCTCATCTCAAAGAAACATATTATGAACAAGGCGAAGCCGGCCGGGCAAAATTCAACCGCTATTCTCGATATTTAACCGTTCCGCTTGGGGCTTTGCAAGCATATGGATTTTTAAATCTTCTGCTTTCCCAGCAAGTGCTTTCGCCATTATCATTTTTTGACACTATCCGAAATGTGATTTTAGTTACTGCCGGTTCTGTATTCCTTGTCTGGCTTGGCGAATTAATTAGTGAACAAAAAATCGGCAATGGAATATCATTTTTAATTTTTGCCGGCATTGTAAGCGGTTTGCCAAGTACGGTGCGCGGCGTACTTTTCGGCTATGACCCGGGACTCCTGCCTACCTATGCGGTGTTTTTATTATTAAGCGTCGTAGTAATCGCCGGAGTGGTTTTTATCAGCGAAGGCGAGCGGAAAATACCCGTTTCTTATTCAAAACGGATTCGCGGCAATCGGATGTACGGCGGCGTTTCCAGCTACTTGCCTCTTAAAGTAAATCAAGCCGGCGTTATCCCGATTATTTTTGCCATTTCTTTGTTGTTATTTCCGCAATTTTTGGCTCAAATATCCGCTTTAATTTCCACCGACCTCGCTATCCGCTTAAATGCCATAGTAAATCAATTTTTAACTAACCAATTTATCTATGCCGCGCTTTATTTTATGCTGGTAGTGGTATTCACTTATTTTTATACCGCTATCACTTTTGACCCTCAAGAAATTTCCAAGAACTTGCAAAGAAGCGGCGGATTTATTCCGGGCATTCGGCCGGGACAGCCATCGGGAGAATTTTTAGCAAAAATAATCAACAGGATTACTTTATTTGGAGCTTTATTTTTAGGAACTATCGCTATTTTGCCGAATTTAACTCAAATTCTGACCGGTATCCAGCTTTTAACTTTAGGCGGAACCGCTCTCTTAATCGTAGTATCGGTGGCGCTGGAAATAATGAAACAGGTAGAATCACAATTAGTGATGAGGGAATACGAAGGAATTTAAAAAATAAATAGCCGCTTTGTGTTATAATGCTGTAAATGCGTAAAGCGATTATAATTTACGGACCGCCGGGAGCGGGCAAGGGGACGCAAGCAAATCTGATTGCTGGAAAATTCGGAATGATTCATTTTGATACCGGAAAATATATAGAACAAGTAGTGCGTGACCCCGTGAATAAAAAAGACAAAGTTATCCAACGGGAAAAAGTTATTTTTGACACCGGAAAACTTTGCACGCCAAGTTGGGTTTTAAAAATTGTCCGCCAAAAAACCAGGGAACTTGCCAAGGCCGGATTTGGCGTGATATTCAGCGGTTCTCCGCGGACTGTTTTTGAGACATTCGGCGACAGCAAAAATAAAGGAATAATCAGCATTTTAGAAAAAGAATATGGTAAAAAAAATATTCTCCTATTTTTTTTAGAAATTAACCCCAAAATTTCAATTTTAAGAAATAAAAATCGTAAAATTTGTTCGGTTTGCGGAACGGCAATTTTATACAATGACACTGACCAACATAAAACCTGCCCCCTTTGCGGCGGAAAACTGCGGAAACGCTCTGTGGATAATCCAAAAGTATTTGAAACCCGCATTAAAGAATATAAAGAAAGAACCGAACCAATTCTGAACGGATTGCGTAAAAAAGGTTATAAAATTATAAAAGTGGACGGCCGACCTTTGCCTTATAAAGTATTCGCTTCAATTTTAAAAAAATTGCGCTGATGTAATTGTATGATAAAAACCGCTGAAGAAATTAAGTTGATTCGAGCGGCCGGAAAAATTCTTGCCGCCACGGCGAAACGGATAAAAGAAGAGGTGAAAGAAGGCATTTCTTTAATAGAATTAGACGATTTGACAAGAGAGTTGATTGGAGAAGCCGGCGCCGAACCAACTTTTTTAGGTTACCAGCCATATGGCGCGGCCAAACCGTTTCCGGCTTCTATTTGCGCTTCTTTAAATGAAGTGGTGGTGCACGGAACGCCAACTATTTATAAACTTAAATCCGGCGATTTATTAAAGCTGGATTTTGGCGTTACTTACCAGAATTATATTGCTGACGCGGCCTTTACGGTCGGCATTGGAAAAATATCCGATGAAACAAAACGGCTTATGAATACCACTCGCAACGCTTTATTAGTCGGCATTAAAGAATGCCGCCCGGGAAAAACTTTAGGCGATATTGGCTGGGCAATCAATAATTATGTTACGAAAAATGGATTTAAAGTGGTAAAGGGTTTGAGCGGGCACGGCGTTGGCAGGGAATTACATGAAGACCCGCCGATTTTTAACGAAGGCCAGAAAAATACCGGCTTGAAATTAAAACCGGGAATGACACTGGCGTTGGAACCTATGGTTTCGGCGGGCGACCCCTATATCCGCCAACTTTCCGATGACAGCTATGCCACCCGCGACAAAAGTTTAACCGCCCATTTTGAACATACAGTGTTGATTACTGAAAGGGAGCCGGAGGTATTGACTCGTTAACTCGCTTGACAAAACAAATAGAGTTTTTATATACTATCTAATAAATATAAGAACCTTTAAAATAGATATTGCAATAAGGGGGGGGTATGTTTGAATGCAATTGTGAGTATCATTCTAAGAAGCATCGCTATAAATGTCGTCATAATGCTCCTTGCTGTGTAGTGTGCAGGTATTGCCGTAAAATAATTATTTCCGATAAAATGATTAACCATCTTTTAAAAAAGCATAATAGAAGAATAGCCACAATAAATCTTTAAAAAAACAAAGACGCCTAAAAACGTCTTTTTTGTTATAATGTTCGTATGGCACGGCCTTTTCTATCAGTCATAATACCCGCTTATAATGAAGCTAAGCGTCTACCGCTGACGCTTATTGATATTGACAAGCATTTGGAACAGCAGGAATATTCTTATGACATTACGGTTGTGAATGACGGCTCAACCGATGATACGGCTAAAATTACCAGCCGTTTTATACCCTTGATAGAAAACCTAAAATTGATTGACAATAAAGAACATAAAGGCAAAGGCGCGGCGGTGAGATTAGGAATGTTGTCCGTCAAAGGCACTTGGCGGCTTTTTATGGACGCGGATAATTCCACTTCCATAGTGGAATTCAATAAAATGATTCCTTACTTTAAAGAAGGTTATGAAGTGGCTATCGGTTCGCGCGATGTTAGGGGGGCAAGGATGCTTCCGCGCCAGCCGTGGTATCGCTGGCTTATCGGCAATCTCGGCAATCTTCTTATTCAGGCGATTTTATTGCCTAAAGTATGGGATACGCAATGCGGATTTAAATGTTTTTCCGACGAGGCGGCGGAAAAAATTTTTCATCTGACTAAAGTTGACGGCTGGGGATTTGATGTTGAGGCGCTGGCAATCGCTAAAGCGCTAAACTATAAAATAAAATCAATCCCGATATTCTGGGCCAATAATCCGGAACGGGCCGTGCCTATAAAAGGGTATTTGCAAACTTTATGGGAAGTTGTTAAAGTACGCTGGTGGCTTTGGAGGAATACTTACAATTTAAAATGAATTTCATCATCGAATAACGAATTCACATATTAGTTTATTCGCACAAATTAGTTATTTTTTGAAAAAACAAAACAATGGACCAACAATATCTCTCAAAAGAACGGTTAGAAGAATTAAAAAAAGAATATGAGGATTTGAAGACCCGTCGCAGAATAGAAGTCGGCGAACGGCTGAAAAAAGCAAAAGAATTCGGGGACTTGTCGGAAAATTCCGAATATGCCGAAGCAAGAGAAGAACAGGCGCAGGTAGAAACGAGAATTTCGGCATTGGAAGATATGATTAAGAACGCGAAAATAATTGAAAAGACATTTTCTTCGGGAATCGTTAATGTCGGGTCAACGGTGGTAGTAGAAAAAAATGGAGAAAAAACAAAATTTACCATTGTCGGCTCTAATGAAGCTGACCCGGTTTCCGGTTTGATTTCCAATGAATCGCCTTTAGGCAGCGCGTTTTTAGAAAAACGGATAGGCGATAAAGCGGTGGTTTCCGCGCCAAACGGCAAAACGGAATACACAATAGTTTCCATTGAGTAAGTTTCATGTTAAAGGATATTGTTCAAGAACGGATAAAAAAAAGGGACAGCATCATTAGCGCCGGCTATAACGCCTATCCGAGCAATCCCAAAAGAACGCATCTTATTAAAAAAGTTTTGCGGCATTTTTTATTTTTATCTTTATTTAAAAATACAGTTGCGGTAAGCGGGCGGATTTTCGGTCTTAGGGCGCAAGGAGGAGTAATGTTCGTGGATTTAAAAGACGAAAGCGGCCGAATCCAGGCAGTGCTTGTTAAAAAATCAGTTAAAAATTTTGATTTATGGAAAAACTGTCTGGATATAGGGGACTTTATCACCGTAAAAGGACGGATATTTAAAACTAAAAAAGGAGAAAAAAGCGTTAAAGTTCAGGAGTTGGAAATGGCGGCTAAAAGTTTAAGGCCTCTGCCTTCGGAATGGTACGGATTAAAAGATATTGAAGAAAGATATCGAAAAAGATATTTGGACCTGATTTTAAACGGAGAAATTAAAGACAAGATACAGCGACGTTCTTTAATCATTCAGGAATTGCGAGAGATTTTAAAAAAGGACGGATTTTTAGAAGTGGAAACGCCAATGCTCCAGCCGATTGCCGGCGGAGCTATTGCCAGGCCATTCAAAACCCATCATAACGCTTTGAATGAAGATTTTTATTTGCGCGTCGCGCCGGAACTTTACTTAAAACGGCTTTTAGTGGGCGGTTTTGAAAAAATATTTGAAATCGGGCGCAATTTCCGCAATGAAGGCATAGACCGGGAACATAATCCGGAATTTACTATGTTGGAATTATATTGGGCGTATCAGGATTACAAAGGCCTGATGGCGGCAACGCAAAAATGGTTTTTAGCTATTTTGGATAAACTGCGGATTAAAACGGCAGTTTATCAAGGCATTAAATTAAATTTATGCTCTGAATGGAAAATAGAGGATTATCAAAATTTGGTGGAAAAGCATACCGGAAAAAAAATGAGGGATTTAAATATGGGAAAGATTGACGAAATTTTTAAAAAAGAGGTTCGCCCCAAATTAATTGAACCGACTTTGGTGATTAAATATCCGAAAGCAATTTCACCATTGGCGAAATCATGCCCGGATAATCCGGATTTTACTGAACGATTCCAATTGGTGATTGCCGGAATGGAAATTGCCAACGGTTATTCGGAATTAAACGACCCGGAAGAACAGCGCCGGCGGATGGAAGAACAGGAAAAAATGCACCGTTCCGGCAACGAAGAAGCGTCGCGCCTGGATGAAGATTATCTGGAAGCGCTGGAATATGGAATGCCGCCGGCAGCCGGGCTTGGCATTGGCGTTGACAGGTTGGTCTCTCTTTTAACGGACAGCCACAGCGTCAAAGAAATCATTATTTTTCCGACGCTCCGGCCCTTAAAATAATAATTTATATTATTTTTTACTATGTTAGACATTAATTTTATCCGCGATAATTCAAAAGAAGTTAAAAGGGGGTTAGCCGCAAAAAATGCCGCTCCCGATTTGGTTGATAAATTTTTAGAGCTGGACGAAAAATGGCGGGTTCTTACTAAGCAATTTGACGATTCCCGCGCTAAGCAGAAAAAATTAGGAGAAGAAAAAAAAATTGAGGAAGCAAGGGTAATTAAAGACGTTTTAAAAAAGTTGGAGGCGGATATGACTGATTTGGATAAAATGCGCCAGGAGGCCTTGCATCAAATGCCTAATTTGCCTTTAGCATCGGCGCAGGTTGGCAAAGACGAGTCCGAAAATAAAATTTTGAAAGAAGTAGGCGAGAAGCCAAAATTGGACAAGCCGAAAGATTATTTAACTCTGGCGCAAGAACTGGATTTAATTGATATTGAACGGGCGGCAAAGGTCTCCGGAAGCCGTTTTGGATATTTAAAAGGCGCCGCTGTTTTATTGGAGTTCGCTTTAGTGGATTTAGCTTTAAAAATATTGGTTAAAGAAGGATTTATTCCGGTGGTGCCGCCAGTTTTACTTAATGAAAAATCAATGTGGTCAATGGGCTATCTGGAACGGGGAAAAGATGAAATATATTATTTGCCTGCGGATAATTTGTATTTGGCCGGCACTTCCGAACAATCCGTCGGGCCGATGCACCAAAACGAAATTTTTGAAGAAAAAGAACTGCCGAAAAGATATGTGGCTTTTTCAACTTGTTTCAGGCGGGAAGCCGGTTCCTATGGCAAAGACACCAAAGGAATTTTGCGCGTCCACCAATTTGATAAAGTGGAAATGTTCAGTTACGTAAAACCGGAGGACTCGGAAAAAGAGCACCAATTTCTGCTTTCTTTGCAGGAAAAATTAATGCAAACGCTGGAATTACCTTATCGGGTAATTGATATCTGCTCCGGCGACTTGGGAGACCCGGCGGCGGCGAAATACGATATTGAGGTCTGGTTGCCCGGACAAAATAACGGAAAAGGCGAGTATCGGGAAACTCATTCTACTTCCAATACTACTGATTTTCAATCCCGCCGTTTAAAAATTCGGTATAAACCCCTCAACCCTAACCCCTCAACCCTAACCCCTCAGTACGTCCATATGCTAAACGGCACGGCCTTTGCTATCGGCAGGATGATTATTGCCATTATGGAAAATTACCAAACAAAAAAGGGAACGATAACCGTTCCCAAAATACTGCAACCGTATTTAGGCATAGATGAAATTAAAAAAATCGATATTGGATAAGCCCGCCAATTAAATTAAGCGCGTTGAATCCCATATGAATTAAAACGGCGCTTTCCAAACTTCTCGTTTTTAATACTGTCCAGCCGCAAGCCAACCCAAGCAAAACTGTTTGTACAGCATCAGGATGTCCAGGCACCCAAAAATACATTGGCATTATAATTACCAGCCACGCGAAAATTTTTAACAGTAATCCGATATTTTTACGGCTAATTTGAGGCGCAAAAAGAACTAATAATCGTATCGGTCCTCTATAAAAAAATTCTTGCTCAAGCCCCGCCCGTATAACTTGAAATAATAATAAATCTAATAAAGGGTCGCTTTTTAGTGAATTGATTAGCGTCTGTTGTTCGTAGGTAATACGGCCAGTAACTACTTTTTCTAAAAGCATTCCTATGGGTATGCTTAATACTACCAAAACAAGCAATGCTTGCAGAAAAAACGGACTTTCCCTGAATTGGCGCCAGATCTGTCCAAGCTCTTTTCTCATCGTATTATACTCCCAAAGAACTTCTTGCTATTATTATATTAGGTTAGTTTTTTATTTTCAACTATGCATCAATTTAAAACCTGGGTGGAAATCAATAAGAATGCCGCCGAATATAATTGCGGAGTTTTGCGTTCGTTGCTGAAACCGAAAACCAAGCTTTGGGCGGTAGTAAAATCCAACGCTTACGGACACGGATTAGTGGAATTTTCCAAGCTGGTCAGCCATAAAGTGGACGGTTTTTGCGTTGACAGCGTGGCAGAGGGGTTAAAATTGCGCCAAAACAGCGTTAAAAAGTCCATTTTAGTGCTCGGACCGACAATGCCCCATTTTTTAAAAGACGCCGCCCAAAACGAGCTTACCGTTACCATATCTAATTTTGACGCGTTGGCTTACTTTGCCAAAAGTAAACATAAGCCATTTTTCCACCTTAAAATTGACACTGGAATGCATAGGCAGGGATTTTATTTTAAAAACCTTCCGCAAGTTATAAAAATAATTAGAAATTCTAAATTAGAAATTAGAAATTGCCTGAAAGGCGTGTATACCCATTTTGCATCCGCTAAGGACTTAAATTATCCTGCTTATACCGATTGGCAATTTGCCAATTTTAATAAAGCTGCGGTTTTGTTTGAAAAAAGAGGTTTTAAAAAACTAATTAAGCATGCCGCCGCCACTGGCGGAACTCTAATCAACGATAAATACCATCTGGACGCCGTAAGAACCGGAATTGGCCTTTATGGACTCTGGCCGTCTAAAGAATTATCCCTGCAAAGGCAGGACTTGCGATTTAAACCGGCACTTTCTTGGCATACGATTATCAGCGAAATTAAAACGGTTAAAAAAGGTGATTTTATCGGCTATGACTTGATTGAACGGGCAAACAAACCGATATTGATGGCAATTTTGCCGATTGGCTACTGGCATGGATTTCCAAGGGCATTGTCCGGCATCGGAGAAGTTCTGATTCGCGGCATCCGGGCTAAGATATTGGGACGCGTCTCTATGGATTTAGTGGTGGTAAATGTTAGCGGTATTTCTTGCAAAGCCGGAGATAAAGCCACTATTATTGGAAAGCAAAAAGGGGAAGAAATTTCCGCTTTTGATGCCGCCCAAAAATTAAATACCATCCATTATGAATTGATTACCCGCATTAATCCGCTGATTAAACGGATTATCGTTTAACTCTTCAATGCAAGTTTATCTTGACCAAAACCGATTGCAAAAAAACCGTTCTTCTTTTAGGATAAAATTATATTTTTGGATATTTTTATCGGGTTTGGCGCTGATAGGAATTTTTTACGCCGTTTTTTATTCGCCGATTTTTAAAGTCAGGAATTTTAAAATCACCGGAGCGCGCCATTTGACCGACAGGCAAGTTTTAAACATTCTCCAGCCGCTGATTTTAAACAACGAAATTAAAAATTTTTCTGGTTTAAATAATCTTTTTGTTTGGAACGGCAAAAATTTTAATGTTTCCGGAACCGCCCTATCAAAAGCCGATATTGATAGAGATTGGCTCCGTCAATCAGTTATTATTGATATCCAAGAACGGGAGCGATTCGCCATTTGGTGTTCAACCGGCGACGATTGCCACTGGATGGATAATAATGGCGTTATTTTTGAAGAAGCCCCGAAAACAGAAGGTTCACTTATTCTAACCGTTTATGATAACGGTGAAAAAAGAATCAGCTTAGGGGATAAAGTTATTGAAGACAGGTTTATAACGGATGTAACGGCTGTTTTAAAAGGCATTTTAGGCCTGCGTCTTCCCATTCAAAAAATTATTTATGACGGAAAACTTCAAGAAGTTCAGGTAAAAACTTATGCCGGAACGGAATTTTTATTCAGTGTCAGGTTTGACCCTTCCGCCAATCTGAATTCTCTGGAATCCATCCGTGAAGAAACCGGTTTTAAAAATATAAGATACGTTGATTTAAGGGTGGAAAACCGCATTTTTTATAAGAACCTATAATTTTTTGTAATGGCTTATAACCTGTAAATTATAACCTGTAAATTAGGATGGTTTTTCCTACCAGGTCGATCGGCCGTTCAAGGTTTTCCAGCCATCGATATTCATCCGGATTTTTCATGGCGGTTTGCAGATTATTTACCGACAGCGCGAACCAACCTATTCCGTTTTCTTTAGGATTGCCGTCGGACGAATGCCACGGCGCAAATCTTGCGCCGAGATAAGCATTAGGATTTTCCGTTCCAAAATAATCAACGGCAATAATTTCGCTTGGCTCTAAGTTTATATCCGCCCATTCTTTCAGCCGTTTTAAATCCTGACCAAGGTCAATTCCGTAATTAAACGGATATTGATAATTATTTTTAAATAATCCGTTGGCGTAAGATAAAAAATGCGGCGTCGCCAAGAAAACGGAAATTATAAGCCAGATTGCCATAATTCCCAAAATAACGGATTTTAACCAAAAACTAATCAAAGAATTCAGCCAATTCATAATTTTTTCTTTTAAGGTCGTAGCTATATAATGCGGCCGGCGCGCAAACCATTTTTTAATGGGAATTGCGGCGAGAATATGCATTATCGGCAAGATCGGCAGGAGCTTATTAATGCCCCCATTGCCTGGACTTATGGAAATATACTTCCAATATAAAACGGCAAAGATAAGCAAAGAAAATTCTGTTCCGTAAGTATTAAGGTATCCGTTGAATTTTTGCCCGGTAATTTTAAAATTAAAATTTAATCCCGCTAAAAAATAAATTATTCCCATAATGGCTGCGAATAAAATCGTGATTAAAAGAGGCATTGGTTCTTTAAGCGGGTAAATGATTAAATAATGCCACCAAGGCAAAATTGATTGAGATTGGCTGGAATAATATGCCACAAGGTCGTTTAAATATATTTTCATAGGACCGTATATAAACTGCTGGCTGGCATGAAACGGAGGCGACTCAGTTTCAAAATACTTCGTTAAATAAACCGGATAAACCACAAAAAGATACCCGATTAAAATTATGCCCAAAACTAAAAGAGTTAGTTGAATTAAAGTTTTTCCGGATTCCAAATTGTTGTTTTTAAAAATTTTGGCGGCATAAAAAATTAAAATTATCAAAAGAAAATAGGGAATTAAAATAACGGAAGATAAGTTTGATGCCTGAGCCGAACCAAATGCCATTGCCGCAAAAAAGATATTCATTTTTGCCGGCGAAGTTAAAGAACGGGTAAAAAAAAATAAAGCTGCCAGTATCGCCAAAGTGAAAACAATGTCGTTAACGGCATAATGCCCATAAGCAAGTATGGTCGGAGAAAATCCGGTAAACAATAAAGGAAGCACTGCCCACCAGCGGCCCAGCAATTCTTTAGCAAAAAAATAAACAAATAAAAGCAGAGTGATTGTTATTATTATGGAAATAACTCTTATTTCAATAGTTGACGATAGCGGCTCTCCGATAATTAAAGAATCGGTTTTCGCGGCATTAAGCATCAGTAAAAAAGAAGCCGTAATAATTAAAAAAATCAGTCCCCGACGCAAAACGGCTAAATTATTGCTTAACCCCATAATTTAATTATATACTTTTTATTAAGCACATAAATACTCCGAGCTTACGCTCGGGTAGTTATATTAAAAGAAATTTTCATTTTTATTTTATTTTCTTATAAGAATCATTCGTGCGAATGATTCTTAATTGTAATTTTTTATTAAAATGATATAATAATAAACACTATGCATATAAAAGAATTGGAAAAATTATTTAAGACATTAGGAAATAAAAGGCGGTTGCGAATTATTAAATTACTTTTAAATGATGGGGAAATAACAGTTTCAGATGTCGCTTCCATTATAAAACTTTCTTTAAAAGCTACCTCTAAACATTTATTAAATTTATTTAATGCTGAAATAGTAGAAAAAGAACAGCGCAGTAAAAATGTGTATTATAAAATTCCAAAACACCTTAATCAGCCAATTAAAGATTTAATTAGTCATATCCATCATTCGCACGAATGATTCCTATAACTTTTTATGCTGTTTAAATTTCCAAAAGACGACAAAAATTTTTCCTGGACGAACCATGTTAAAAATAAAATGCTCCAATACCGGCTTTCGGAACAGAAAATTAAAACGGTCTTGAAAAATCCAGCCCGCAAAGAAGAGGGGATTGCGCCGAAAACCACCGCGGTAATGAAACGGAATGACACGCAGAAACGGAAAGAGGAAATTTGGGTCATGTTCCGGCATGCGAATAGCGCGCCTCCGTCCCGCAATGCGGGACTCGGCAATGCGAAAGCGCCCATGCGAATAAAGATTATCTCTGCCTGGCGGTACCCGGGAACCAGTCCAAAAGACAAAGCCATACCGATACCGGAAGACATTTTGGAGGAATTGACAGGAATTTTATAATGTGCTATACTTTTAACCATAGTACCTTGAAGCTATAGCGTCCGGCTCCCAAATTCCTCCAGGCCAACAGCGGCAAGAAAAAAATGAAAAAAGAATGAAGCACAGTAAGGTTAGTAACATAAAACCGCAAATGGCTGCGGTTGGCCACCCATATAAGCCCTCACTCGCAAGAGGAGGTATGGGATAAGTAAGGAGGTAAGTCATGGGAGCTCCGGGTAAGGCGTCCTTCTGTAAAAAGGGGCATCTCTATCACTGGGTAGACAAAGGTCTCTACTATGATGGCGATGAGTTAGGCGGCGAAGTTGAGTGCTGCCCGTGCGGAGAAAAGACAGTCAAGTCGGTATGCCACTATGGCGACCCTAATGACTGTCTTAATCCAAAAGATTACGGTCTCCTGCGCGGAGACCAAGTAATCGAACGGGTTAGCATTGACACCATCCGGATTAAAATTCCGGACGCAGTCAATGCCAACGGCGAAGGCATAGAAGCATATCATGACGTTAAGTTTGACGTCTGAGATGTTTCGCGGCTCTTTGCCACTCCGCCTACAGAAGAAGCGCCAGTGTCCAGCTAAAGAGAAATTTGGCTGGAAAGTCCCCGATAATACATCGGGGACTTTGTATTTTTTTGAATAAAAAACCAGGAAGTAGAAAAGCGACTATAAATATAAAAACTCTCCAATTTTCATTGGAGAGCAGTCGCTTTTTCACTTCCTGGAAAACCGCTCATTTGGGGAGCGGTTTTTTTTAAAGTTCAATTTCTAATCCTTCATAAGCGGCAATCACCTTTGTATTGCCGCCAAGCGCGTGAACTAAATTTTGGGTATTCTGTTCCATTTGATAAATTTGCTCATCAGTTGATGCGGGGTCATGATGAAAAAGCGTCATCTTTTTAACTCCGGCTTGCAGAGCTATTTGCGCCACTGCTTCAGGGTAAGAATGTCCCCAGCCATGTCGAGGAACTCCGCCCACCTTACCCTCATAAATATTCTTAGTATATTGGCAATCAATAACTAATACATCAGCGCCTTTTGCAAGGTCAAGCAATTTCGGGTCAGGGTACAGCGGGTCGTATGGCTCATTATCAGTTGCGTAAACAAATACTTTGCCGCTATGCTCAATCCGATAGCCATAAGTTTCCTGCGGATGATTTAATTTTCGAGTTTTAACTACTGCTTCTCCGATTTTGAAACTCATTTGATCATGAACCGTATTCATCTGCAATTTAGCGGTTTGGTCCTCAATTTCTTTGAAAGAAACCGGAAAAAGAGGAGGGTCCATTTGTCCTTGAAGACAAGATTCCACGCCACTCTGCCAATTTGTTCCGCCGTAAAAAGTAAAATCATTCTTAAAACCGGACTCCTTGTTCAGGTATAACTCTCCAAAAAAAGGCAGGCCTTGAATATGGTCCCAGTGAAGATGGGATAAAAGAACCGTAAGCCGAAGAATTTTAGTTTTAAAAACTTCGCCAAAAAGCGCATTTCCAAGCAATCTAAACCCAGTTCCCATATCGCAAGCGATTCTCTCGTTGCCGGCAATAATTTCTACGCAGGAAGTATTGCCTCCATAAGTTGATATCTCATGAAATTGGTAATTATGCATAGGATTTCCCGGATTTATTTTGATATGAAATTGATAAAAAAAAAGCGCTTTTCTAATTTTTTCTTCAACTTGCGCCCCAGTTAATGGCGCCGGAACGCTTCCCCGCACTCCCCAGAACTTTATTTTCACACATGCCCCCTTGTTCAATTATCAGACAACTGTTTATATATTACTTTAAAATTTAAAGGAAGTCAAATAAATACTCTTGTAAAAAAATACAGTTTGATTTAAGATTAGAATTATGAAATTCAAAAAACCACAATATGAACATTACCCAACTAAAGCAGTTGAGGGGGCTATGGCAGAAAAAAAGGCCACCAAAGAAAAAGCTGCGGCAGAAAAGGCGGAGACCAATCGTATCCTACATCTTTATCTTCGAGCAACAGAAGGGGAGCCGGCTAAAAAGCGATTAGCAAAATTATTGGAAAAAAGATTCTCAAATCCAAAAGACCTTGAAGCGGCGCTGGAAGGCGCCAGAAAAGAAAACGAAATAGAAGAATAAAAAAACCGCTCATTCGGAGAGCGGTTTGAATAAACCACATTTCATGCCAAGTAATGTCAAAATCATCTTTCCTCGTTTTGACACTCTCCATACTGCTAAAAACTTGCCTTTTGCGGGTACGACATGCGCGATAATCCAAAATTCTTTGCTTAAAAATTCTAAATTCGAATCTAATTGAACTGGGTCAAAAATGAATAATTTTTGAATTTGGCTGAAGCGCATCGGTTTTCGCTGTAAGGCCGTAAGAATATAAAGACAATTCTCGTTTCCAAGCATTTTTTTAATTTTTTTTGCTTCTTCAAGAACTGAGCGTCCATTTTTAAGTAATTTTCGAAGCCTTTGTTCTTTCTTAGAAGACTGATATTCCTTTTCTGTAAATAATCTTGGCACAACATTTTCTTTTTCCCTATTATAATTTCGCTTCATCTTATCTCCTTGTTTTCAACGCGCTAATGTATAGTATAAAGAAACTATGCTTTTACGTCAAGCGTTTTTTAGCGGGAAAGATACCGTAAAAATAGCCAAAAGATTATTGGGAAAATTTTTAGTCCGGCGATACCGCGGAAAAACTAAGAAGTATTTAATTGTAGAAACGGAAGCGTACAATGGATTTAAAGACAAGGCATCTCATGCCCATAAGGGCAAAACCGAGCGGAATAAGATAATGTTCGGTCCGACCGGGCATTGGTATGTTTATTTTACTTACGGAATGCATTGGATGCTGAATATCGTAACCGGGCCCATTAATTATCCCGCCGCTATTCTTATTAGAGGTATCAGCAAAAATCAGCGTAGCTATCCGCGTCAATCCGCTTCTATATTAAATGGCCCGGCTAAATTGACCAAGGCGCTCCACATTGATAAAAACTTAAACGGTAAACCAGTTGCTAAAAAATCCGGTCTTTGGCTGGAAGATAGAGGAATAAAAATTCCGCCAAATAAAATTAAAAAAGCCCCGCGTATTGGCGTGGCTTATGCCGGTCCGGTTTGGGCGAAAAAATGTTATCGATTTTATATTGATTAAAAAAATTGCCCCTTCCATAATACGTTACTACGCATGGAAGGGGCAGACCGTCCCGATTTTCATCGGGATATGAGCCCTTTACAACCAGGGCTAGTTTGGGGCGGCGTCGCGGGGAAACTACTATTCTGATGCTTTCTTGGTCTTCATCTTTCGATGGGGACTCCTTTTTGGGCTCTTTTCCCTTTAGCCTTACGGTATTAGCACCTAAATGCCATTCCGCAAGTATTCCTATTATAGCAGTTACAAAATTTTTGTCAACCCCGCACCTTTATAAGAGTAAGAGATAAAACATTACTGAAATGAGCTAAATTTCGTTTTCTGCTCTTTCAAAGGTGCGGGGTCAAGTTTAAAAAACGGCCCATTAAGGCCGCTTTGCTAAGTTTGAATTTGAAAGGTCGGGAGAGTTGGTGATTTCCACCGCAATCGGGAGAAAATCCGGAAGAATTACTTTTTGTTTGGGATTTTCCAATTCAATTTCTAATATTACAAGGCCAAAAATTCTCTTGGGAGCAATAAAAAAATCTAATTCAAATTCTTGCTTTTTCCACTCAAAACATACCCGCCGTTTAAATATCGGGTCACGGCTTCGATCCATTTCAGCTTCCAATTTTTTAAATTCTTCTTTGCTAATTTCACGCTCATTTTCTACTCTTACTACTGGATTTTTTGTTGATTGTTTTTCCGTCAAAAAATATGAATGAGAATTTTTCTTAGAATCATAAATCTCCCTGATTCTTCGGTTTCCTGCTTTCTTAAATGATTTTTTAAGATATATCTGTAAAATTGAATATTTTTCTGTAATTAAGGGCTTTAGCAAATGTTCTCCAAAAAAACTTGGCGGTAAAAGTAAAAGAAATCTTCGTTCAATTTCCAGCTTTTTCATATTTGCCTCGCCTATCTTTGATAATTTTAAAGTACTTACACATATAATATAAAAAGTCTATAAAATTATCAATAGGCAATAATTTTTCTGATTAGTGCGCTATTTTAGTTTGAAAAATAGGGTAAATGCTTGTATTCATAACATATGTTATGTTAAAATGTTTTATATATGAGTACTGCGACATTAGAGAAAAAACTTAAAAAAGTTGAACGTGAATTGAGGGGGGTAAAAGAAGCTCAGGACAAGCTTGCTAAGTTTATTACTTTTACCTCAAATCTCCCCGAAGAAACATTAGATGAATATAAAAATCATAAAGAAATAAGACGCGCTATTCTTAACGCTCAAAGATAATGAAGATTATCACCAGTAATGATTTTGAAAAGAAACTCAAAAAACTACATCCCGATTATCAAAAACTTTACGAAAAACAGCGGCAGAAAAAACTTATCGAAACTATTTACTAAAAAGGGGGTGCTTGACATGATGATAAAAATGGCACAGAAAATTTTATCCTTTGGAGCGGAGACAGCGATTTTACCGATCCAATAAAACAATTATTAAGTGATGGTAAAAAAGTAGTTCTTTTTGCGACAGCTCGTCGTGTTTCTTCTGAATTAAACGCACTCACAAAGAACGGCCTCTTTATTTTTGACATACAAAAAATCAAAGAGTTTATTTGCTGGAAAAGAGAACTTTCTCCTTAAAATGGCAAAAGGGACTCCTTGCGGAGCCCCTAAGCTTTAGAAATCGTGATCATTACTGATCACTTTCAGATTATTGCATAACTAGGAATATGTCAAATAACGTACCGGTGTGCATAACTCTATGGGTCTGTCCATACTTTTTTAAATTTAAAAAGGCCGGTTTGGCCTGATTAAATAATAGGATTTATTACTTCTAATATCAACTAATCAATCTATATTTTTCTCAAAGAGTTATTTATTGTGATTAAGATTATTTATAGCGATCCGGCTCTAGGCCGGGATCAATAGATTGGAGTTCTAGCCAAGACGAACAGGACTTACCTTGATATTCAATTTCCCAGCAAATTTGTGAATAAGCCCGCTGATAGCCCCGCTCTTTTCCAGTTTGGTAGAATACAATACAAACTATTATAACAATAAAAAGCAATATCCAATGAGTTGGTGAATCATAATATTTTTTTTTCATAAATTTATTTTTCTAAAATGCCATTTCTAATAACACTGAAACTGATTAAGTCTACTGGAATAATCAATGTAAAGATTGTCTAAATCAAGCTCCAATAAAGCTATATCTCTATTAGCTTCTCTCTCTAAAGCATCATATTGACGTTGTTTTATTTCAGCAACAACAAACGGCACATTAGTAATGGCAGAGTAATCAGCATAATATTTTGACCTACGATCAGTGATTTGTTGTTCTAAATTAAATTTTCTATTATTATATTCTGTTACTATTGCTTGTTTATTTTGCCTGCACTGTTGGGCAGCTAAAATTTGAGCTTCAGTGCGTCTATTTTCTTCTTCTATTATTCGTGTTTTTTCCGCCGCCAATCTTTCCGCCTCCATCTTTACTTCTTCTATTTTTCTTTTTTCTTCGACTTCCTTGGCTTTCGTCGCAGCCTCTTTGGCTTGGACTATCTCATCAATAACAACTTTTCCTGCTTTCAAATCAGGGATAAGTGTTTTAGCAATATTTACTGGTATGGCGAATTTTAATGTTTCTCCTAAAGAAATTCCTTGCACGCTTGCTTCTGGCAATACTGCCGTATTAATTCCTATAACTTGACCAAATTGGTCAACTAAAGGCCCGCCACTATTTCCCGGAAGAATATCGGCAGAGATTTCTAAATAATCTATGTTTCCAACGGCAATTCTACGCGATACTGTTCCTTCCTTAAAACTTACATCTCCTTCTATTCCAAGCGGATAACCTAAAGTGAATGCTTCATCTCCTTGATCTATGGCATCAGAATTACCCAGCCCTACCGTTGGTAAATTATTGCCATCTATCTTGATTATTGCTAAATCAATAATTTCATTTCTGCCCAAAACACCCCCGTTAAATACTCGTCCATCCGAAAGTTTTACTTTAACGCTATAACTGCCAGTTACTACGTGGTTATTAGTTAATATAAAGCCGTCACTCTCTATAATCATCCCGCTTCCAGAACCCTTACTCGTTTCTATATAAACGACTGCCGGTTTAACTTTGGCAATAATTTCTTTACTATTCAATATTTTAGGATTCTTTTGAAGAGAGGCAACTGTTTTTTTAAGTTCTGTTTCAGCTTGTTTATTTCCAATTTGCAAGCGTTTTAATTCTGCTATTTCCTGTTTAAGCCCCACGATTTCCTTATTTAATTCGGCAACTTGTTTAAGCGCTTCTACTTGGCCTTTTTTACTGGCTTCAATAGCTTTAGTTATAGCCCCCTTTGCTTCGTCGGGGACTTTAGCTAAAACAGCAGATAAAACTTCTTGATTTTTTGAAGCGCTGTTCGTAATTAAATTAAGTAAATTTTCCTCTTGTCCTTTGTCTTTAATCTCTTTAGATTTCTCCGCCGCTAAAGCAATATTGCGTTCATAGTTAGCAATAGAAGTTTTAATATCATCGGCATTTCCTCCTTCTTCTGTGATGGTTTTTATTTCAGCGAGCCGTTTATCGGCATAATCAAGCGCTTTCATTGCTTTCTTTTCGGGATTAAAAGTGAAAAATAGATTAACTCGTTCAAAAGCCGTGTCAAAAAAGTAAAATAAGCTTCCGGGTTTTGTAGCGGCTGAAGCGGAAAATGGCACTAATAAAATTAGCGTTAAGATCGCCACTATTATTCGAATTGTTATAGTATTTTTTACCATTGATATTGATACGGATTTATATATCCTTTTTTACCGGTGTAAGGATTGTAATTACCTTTTGTTGAATAATTATCTAATTTAGTTTTATTTGGGCTGGTGCGATAAGAGGGCATCACATATCTTCCGGTGCTAGGTTTATAATAGCTGCGGACTCGAACAGCGGCCTCAGCTAAATTAGCTAAACCAGCGACTATAAATAATGATAATAGACTGATTGTGATTAATTTTTTCATATTAAGTAAATGATAGCATATAACTTATAACTTGTCAAGCCAAATCTTTTCTAACATAAAACCCGCCACTAGGAGCCTTGCGGCTTATATAGGTTTCCCCATATAACGTTCTGCACGCCCTAATGACGGGTTTAATATGCAGAACGATTTGGTGCCATGCCACGCTTTTAGGCGAGGTTTAGGCGATTCAGTTGTTATTTAACAGATTAGCATTATCGGCCTTAAATTGGAAGATTTTAGTTTGAAAAATGAGATGAAAAAGGATAAAGTAATATTACTTGTATTTATAATATATATTGTGCTAATATGCTTTATATATGAGCACTGCTACTATACAAAAAATAAAAAAGGAACTGAAAAAAGAGCTTAAGCAGGAATTAATGAAAGAACTTCATCAATTACGCAATGAAATGCGCCTGCTTTTTCCGCAAGAGAATTTATCGGGATATAGCCATCCGGAACGGATTAAAAAATCTTATCTTAACGCGCTCAAGCGGCACTCCCCGGTATTCAAATGAAAATTATAAAAACTGGCGACTTCAACCGCGCATTCAGGCAAATTCCCGCGGATATTAAACGATTATATACGATTCAAGAAAGGCGTTTTCAAGACAATTGGCATGATTCACGATTACACATAAAGAAAAATCGTGAATTAGCGCTTGCTTTTTCATTTCGAGTCACCCGACGATATCGGGTGTTTTTCTATTTTCAAAATGAACAAACGGCAGTATTCTTTGAAATTGACCACCGTAAAGATGTTTATAGATAAGTTTACCTATGAAACTATCCATCGGCATAGTTGGGCTTCCAAATGTGGGGAAATCCACGCTTTTTAAAGCGCTGACTAAAAATGATATTTTAATCGCCAATTATCCGTTCGCAACCATTGACCCGAATGTTGGTGTGGTGGCGGTGCCGGACGAACGGCTGGATAAACTTTATGAAATGTCGTCTCCAAAACCCGCCTCCGCGCAAGGCTTCGGCAGGGCGAGGAAAATTCCGGCAGTGGTGGAGTTTTATGATATTGCCGGACTGGTAAAGGGCGCGAACAAAGGCGAGGGTCTAGGCAACCAATTTTTAAATCACATTAAAGAAACGCAGGCAATAGCTGAGGTCTTGCGCTGTTTTCCTTCCGGCGAAATAATCCATGTGGAAAATTCCGTTGACCCGATTCGGGATATGGAAATTATCAACACCGAGTTGGCTTTAAAGGATTTGGAAACAATAGAAAAAGCGTGGAAAAAAGTGGAGGGAGAAGCCCGGACTGGAAATAAAGAAGCTCAAAAGGATTTGGAAGCGCTAAAAGAAGCTAAAGCAACTTTAGAAAAGGGCGAGCTTTTATCAAGTGCCAGCTATTCTCTTATTCGCACGAATAAGAGAATAGCTGAATTAAATCTTTTGACCGCCAAACCGCAGATTTATTTATTAAATGGAAAGCTGGAAGATATACCGCAGAATTTAATTGAAAAAATAAAATCGCTTGGCGCGGACTATGTGATAGTAGATTTAACTAATCCCTTGACTGATTCAGAACTGAATCGATTGATTCAGAAAGCTTACGAGATTTTAGGGTTAATCAGTTTTCTTACCACGGGCGAGGATGAAACGCGCGCCTGGACAATTAAGCAGGGTACTAAAGCGCCGCAAGCGGCTGGCGTAATCCATACTGATTTTGAGAAAAAATTCATCCGAGCGGAAGTAATAAATTGGCAGAAGTTATTAGAAGCGAATTCGTGGGTTGCCGCCAAGCAAAAAGGCGCGATGCGCCTTGAAGGAAAGGATTATGTGGTACAGGATGGCGATGTAGTGGAGATACGGCACGGATAAAAACCGCGAGCAAAACGCGGTTTTTTAATATAAATCTATATTATTGTATAATAAATCTATATGCCCGGTACTACAACTTCGACCAATTAAGCCGGCATTTAATTTTAAAGTAAGCTATAAAATCATTAATAATCGCAACTACAAAAATAGATATGGCGCTTAATTTTATTAAGCGCCAGTCAAAGTTGTAATACCGGGTATGGATTTTAAATTTGAACATTCTATTTTAGAGCAAGATATGGAACGGCTGTCGCTGGAAGTCGCGGAGCATAAAAAAATCAGTCCGGAAAAGGCTGACCAAGAAGCCGTAAAATCGGTTTTAGAAAAACGGATTTACGGTGAAAAACCGGCGCTAAAAACTCAAATCGTCGGCGATAACGATAATTTATTGCCCGGTTATCTTAAAACAGAATCCGCGGAAATAAAATTAGCGGTGGAAGAGCTTATTGATTTAGTTTTTCATAAAGGACTGGACGCGGCGATTAAAGAAGCGCGCCAAAAAGAACCGCTTGTTTTAGACGGATTTCATGACTCTTTAACCGCTAAATTATATGGCGAACTAAAAAGCAGGGGAAAAATATAAATGGATATTCTTTTTATAGGTTACTTGGCGGCGACCGTTTTAATTATCGGTTGGGCGGCTTTTTGGATTGCCCAAAAAATCCGGCGCCGATATTTTTTAAATACACTGAAGTTAAGATTATTATTGGTAAAATTGCCACAAAAATCGGGCTCGGAAAATGAATCTAAAGAAGAGCCGCTTAAAGAAATAAATTTAACCGCCCAGCTTTTAAGTTCCTTGGCAGGATTAAAAATACCTTTTTCTCTGGAAGCGGCGGTGCACGGCATTGGCGAGGAAATCCATTTTTATTTAAGCGTGCCTGCGGAAAACATCCAGTTTGCTTCGCGGCAGATTCAGGGCTTGTGGAATGACGCTTATGTTGAAGAAACGGATGATTACAATATCTTTAACCATCAGGACGTAAGCCAGGGGGTCTTTCTGAAACAAAAAGAAAGTTATGTTTTGCCAATCCGCACTTACGAAGAAGCCAATCTGGACACTTTTCTGCCAATTTTAAGCAATTTTTCCAAAATTCAGGAAATCGGAGAAGGGGCGGCGATTCAGGTATTGGTTAAGCCAGCGCCAAAATTGTTTAAGAAATCCGCGGAGAGTTTTATTTATCAATTAAAAAAAGGAGCTAAATTAGAAGATGTTTTAAAGGGCAATAAAATGATTACCTTAAAAGATGTCAGCGCGGCGTTAAAAGGCAAAAAACCGGACGAGCAACAGCCGGCTAAGCCGGTATTAGACGAAGAAGCGATAAAAGCATTAGAAAAAAAATTAGCCAAGCAGGTCTTTGCTGTTAATGTCCGTCTAATAGTATCAGCCCAAAACCAGCCGAAAGCGGAGGAAATGCTTAACAGTTTGGCCGGTTCTTTTGAGCAATTTCAGGCGCCGCTTAGAAACGGCATTAAAATTATAAAGCCGCGCGATTCCAAAAAACTTATTTTCAAATATATATTCCGCGAATTTGACAACAGCCAGCAAATGGTTTTAGGTAGCGACGAAGTCGCAAGTTTGTTCCATTTTCCAACCTCGGGTACCGGCATACCAAAAATTAAATGGCTGAAATCCCGGGAAGCCGCACCGCCGGCCAATCTTCTTAAAGACGGCGTTTTAATCGGCGAAAGCAGTTATCGCGGAGAGCGCCGGCCGGTTTACATCAGCGATGAAGACCGCCGCCGTCATATTTATATCGTCGGACAGACCGGCACCGGAAAATCCAATTTAATGGTTAATATGGCGGTCAGCGACATTAAAAAAGGAAAAGGAGTCGCGGTCATTGACCCTCATGGAGATTTAATTGATTCAATTTTAGGATTGATTCCGGCGGAACGATTGGAAGAAGTAATAATTTTTGACCCAGGCGACTTGGAACGGCCGCTCGGATTGAATATGCTGGAATATGATTTTTCCCGTCCGGAAGAAAAAACATTTATTGTAAACGAAATGCAAGGGATTTTTAACAAGCTTTTTTCCGAAGAAACCATGGGGCCGATGTTTGAACAATATATGCGGAACGCTTTACTGCTTTTGATGGAAGACGCGAAAAATGAACCGGCAACGCTGGCAGACGTGCCGAGAATATTTACCGATTCCGAATACCGCGGAAAAAAACTTTCCCGATGTCAAAATCCGGCTGTCAAAGATTTCTGGGAACGGGAAGCGGTAATGGCCGGCGGAGAAGCGTCTTTGCAAAACATCACGCCCTACATTACTTCCAAGTTCAATAATTTTATCGCTAATGATTATCTGCGCCCGATTATCAGCCAGCCGAAATCCGCTTTCCGGTTTCGCGAAGCGATGGACAGCGGAAAAATTTTGCTGGTGAATTTATCCAAAGGCAGAATCGGGGATATCAACGCCAGCCTATTGGGAATGATAATAACCGGAAAACTTCTGATGGCCGCGCTTTCCAGAGTGGATACGCCGCAGGAAAACCGGCGGGATTTCAATTTATTTATTGACGAATTTCAGAACTTTACCACTGATTCCATTGGGATTATTCTTTCGGAAGCGCGTAAATACCGCTTGAATTTAGTTGTGGCGCATCAATTTATCGCCCAATTGCCGGATAAAATCCGCGACGCGGTTTTCGGCAATGTGGGTTCAAAAATTATTTTCCGCATCGGCGTAAAAGATACCGAAATGCTGGAAAAAGAATTTGAGCCGACATTCAATAAAAATGATTTGGTTAATATTGATAACTTTAACGCTTACGCGAAATTGCTTATTAACGGCGAAACCGTCAAGCCCTTTAATATAAAGACCCTGCCTTCGCCAAAAGGGAATTCAGATATGGCAATGCGATTAAAAGAACAATCCCGTTTAAAATACGGCTTGCGCCGAGAATAAATGATTCTTATTAAATCCATAAAAATTATTGACGGCACCGGCCAATCCGCTTTTAAGGGCGATATTTTAATCAAAGGCGATAAAATATCCGCCATCGGCAATTTTCCCAATAAGCAAGCGGAAGTTGTAATTGACGGTTTGGGGCTTATCGCTACTCCCGGATTTATTGACGCCAATGCCGATTCCGACCACTATTTAGGCCTATTTACCAATCCTCTGCAGAAGGATTTTTTATTACAAGGCGTAACTACTATTATAGGGGGGCAGTGCGGTTCGTCTCTGGCGCCGCTGATGTACGGTTCGCTTAAATCAATCAGAAAATGGGCAGACACCGATTTAATCAATGTGGACTGGACTACGGTTGCCGACTTAAAAAAATTATTAAACCGCATAAAATTAGGGGTAAATTTTGGAACTTTAGTTGGACACTCCACTGTGCGACGGGATATTTCCGGTGAAGAAATCCGCGATTTAACCGAATCCGAATTTGAAATTTTTGAAAACTCTCTTTCTAACGCATTAAAAAACCAAGCACTCGGATTATCAACCGGCCTGGGATATTCTCATTCCCGCTATATTCCATATAACGAAATTAAAAGATTACTTTTTATTGTTGCCAAATACGGCCGGGTATACGCCACCCATCTTAAAAACGAAAAAGAGGGAATTGCAGAATCAGTCGCAGAAACAATAAATATGGCGAAAGATACGGGAGTGCCGGTAATTATAAGCCATTTCCGGCCATTACTTGGCTTTGAAGCTCAATTTCAAGAAGCGCTTGAAATAATAGAAAAAAACCTTGATAAGGCAAATGTTTATTTTGACACCAACTCTTCTGATATAAGCATCCTGCCAGTGTATTCTTTTTTGCCCGCCTGGGCCCAGCAAAACGGCTTTGAAAGAATGCTGGAAATTATTTCAGATAAAGATTACCGCCGAAAAATACTTGAAGAATTGCGAAATTCCGATATCCGGTTTGACGCGCTGATTATCGCCAAAGCAAAAAATAACCCTTATATTGTAGGGAAAACAATCAAAGAATTCGCGGAAAATCGGGGACTGGACGCTTATGAAGGAATTTTAGCCCTTATGGAAATCACTAAAATGAATTCGCAGGTTTTTTATAAAAATCTTAACACTGAAATTTTAAATGAAATTATTGCCCATCCTCGCGCTATTATCGGCTCCAACAGCGCCAGCTTGCCGGATTCCCAGCTAATATTAAAACCGGAACGGGCGCAAAAAACCTTTGTCCGATTTTTTGAAATTATGAAAGATAAAAAAATATCGCTGGAAGAATCCATTAAAAATATCACCGCCAAACCGGCAAAATTTTTTGGCCTTCAAAAAAGAGGGCTGCTTCGTGAGGGCTGGTTCGCGGATATGGCGATATTAAAAGATACGGAAGTCATTAATGTTATGGTAAACGGCCAGCTAACTGTGCAAGATAAAGCAGTTACCGGCCATAGGGGCGGCCAGGCAATATAAAATTTATGCCTTTATTTAAATCAAACTCTTGGGCGGGAAAGCATTCGCCCGATTATGTAATTATTTTAAGCACTTTCTTTCTGGTAATTTTTGGATTAGTAATGCTCGCCAGCGCCTCTTCGGACTTGGGACAGTTAAGGTTCGGAGACAGTTATTTTTATCTCAAACACCAATTATTATACGGATTATCCGTCGGGTTGATTGGATTTTTTTTGGCGTCAAAGTTCTATTACCGCAATTACCAAAATATAGCCGTTATTTTATTCATTCTTTCTATTTTAATGCTGACGCTGATTTTTACTCCTTTGGGAATTACCAGAGGAGGAGCAACGAGGTGGTTGGGAATCGGACCGGTGCAGTTTCAGCCGTCCGAGTTGCTGAAAATCACTTTTATCGTCTATCTTGCGTCCTGGCTTGGAAATAAATCCTATCGGCAAAAAAGTTTTTTTGGGGGATTTGTGCCGTTTTTAATTATTATCGGCCTGATTGGGATACTTCTGATATTACAGCCGTCAACCAGTATCGCCGCGATATTGATTTTAACCGCCCTGATTATTTATTTTTCCAGCGGAGCGAAATTATCTTATATTTTCAGCGCTATTTTATTGGGGATTTTCGCGTTCCTGATAATTTCTTATCTTTCTCCCTACCGCTGGGAAAGAATTATGAGTTTCGTTAATCCCGGCCTTGATACCCAATCATCTTCTTATCAAATTAATCAGGCGCTGATAGCGGTCGGTTCCGGCGGGCTTAAAGGAGTAGGGTATGGGCAGTCAACCACAAAATTATTTTATCTTCCTCAGCCGATTGACGATTCAATTTTTGCCGTTATCGCCGAAGAAACGGGGTTTATCGGCTCCGCGGTCCTCATTATGGTTTTTCTTATGCTGACAACCAGAAGTTTTTTACTGGCCCGGAAAATTAACGACGAATTTGGGCAATTATTGCTTATTGGATTCGGCTCCCTGATTACCATTCAGGCGTTTATCCATATTGGAGCTATTTCCGGACTGATTCCCTTAACCGGCGTACCTTTGCCGTATATCAGCTACGGCGGAACCGCCTTGGCAATTTTTATGACTATCTCGGGTATAATAGTGAATATATCCAAATACACATAATCCCTCACCCAACAAAGACTAATTGCCGAAATAAAGCCAGTGCTTAACCTAAACAACTATGATTACCAAAATAAAACGTCAATTAATTAATAAAATAAATGATTGCAAGAGCTTCGCAGTCTTTGTTAGGTGAGGGATGAAAAAATTACGCATTGCGCTGGCTGGCGGCGGCACCGGCGGGCATATTATCCCTTTAATAGCGGTAGCGCAAGAACTGAACAAGCAATCAAGTAACTTCGGAATAGAATTAGATATGCGTTATTTCGGCTCTGCCTATGATTACGCCGAATTGCTTATGGAAAACGGCATCCGTTTCGTTCCAATTTATTCAAGCAAATTCCGGCGGTATTGGTCGGCATTAAACCTAATTGATTTTGTGAAATTTTTTTTAAGTTTATTCCAGCTGTTCTGGAAGTTATTTTGGTTTATGCCGGATATGATTTTTTCCAAAGGCGGCCCTGGCGCTTTGGCGGTTGTTTTAGCGGGGCGTTTTTATATGATACCGACAATAATCCATGAATCGGACAGCGTTCCCGGCTTAACCAATAAAATATCCGGGCGGTTTGCCAAAAAAATATTTCTTTCTTTCGCTAAAGCGGAAGATTATTTTAGTAAGAATAAAAACATTGAAGTGGTCGGCAATCCGGTCAGAGAATCGCTATTTCAACAAGCCGCAAATTTAGGGCAAGAAATTGAAACTGCCCCAAAAAACGCTAAAAGGGGATTCGGAATGAACCCTGAAGAACCGCTGATATTGGTTTTAGGCGGTTCCCAGGGAGCAGAGCGGCTGAATAATTTTATTTTAGAAAATCTTGGAGTTTTAACAAAAGATTTTCAAATTCTGCATCAAGTTGGCAAAAATAATTACCAATCGTATAAAAATGAATATGAATTCGCCGCTAATGACCGGAACAATTCAAAAAAAAACCGTTATACCTTTAAAGCGTTTTTTAATGAAGATATGGCGGACGCGCTGATGGCTGCCGACTTGGTTATTTCCCGCGCTGGCTCCGGTAATATCTTTGAAATTGCGGCTTTCGGCAAACCGGCAATATTGGTGCCTTTGCCGGAATCAGCTAATAACCATCAAAAAGAAAACGCCTATCTTTATTCTCAAAGCGGCGGAGCAATTATTATTGAAGAAGAAAATTTATTGGCTCATTTGGTAATGGAAGAAATAAATAAAATTCTAAAAAACAAGGATTTGACGCAAAAAATGGGCAGTGCCGCCAAAAGCTTTTATCGCCCGGACGCCGCTTTTATTATTGCAAAGCATTTATTAGGATACCTGTAAAAATCAAAATGTTTAAATTTCTAAAAAGATTATTTAAGGGGGAAAACGGAGTACGGGTAAGAATTGCCCCTTCGCCAACGGGCTATTTGCATATTGGCACCGCCAGAACCGCGCTTTTTAATTATATTTTTGCCAAAAAATATGGAGGAAAATTCATACTCCGAATAGAAGATACGGATTTGGAGAGGTCGGATAAAAAATATGAAAAAGATATTATTGAAAACTTAAAATGGCTGGGATTAGATTGGGATGAAGGCCCGTACAGGCAAAGCGAACGTTTAAATATTTATGAAAAATATTTAAACAAACTATTAAAAGAAAAAAAGGCGTATTGGTGTCCGCATACCAAAGAAGAATTAGAGGAAGAAAGAAATGGGCAAATTGCAAATAAAACTGTACTGATACATAAATGTGACGCAAGAGATAAGGATTTAAGTAGGGGAGAATTGATTCGATTTAAGATTCCTAAAGCTAAGCCGGTTATTTCTGGTAATGAAACCATTTACCCGGCTGATTCAATTATCTTTAACGATATTATCCGTAGCCAAGTCCATTTTTTTACTGACCCTATAGGCGATTTTGCATTAGCTAAAAATATCAGTACGCCGTTATATAATTTCGCAGTGGTAATTGATGATTATGAAATGAAAATCAGCCACGTTATTCGGGGCGAAGACCATATTGCCAATACCCCCAAACAAATTTTAATCCAACGGGCCCTGAATTTTTCCACACCCCAATACGCCCACTTGCCGTTAATCTTGGACCCGGACAGAAGCAAAATGTCCAAACGGCATTCGGCAACTTCCATTGAAGAATATCAAAAACAGGGCTATTTACCGGAAACGTTGGTAAATTTTATGGCGCTTCTGGGCTGGCATCCTTCTGATAACAAAGAAAAAATGTCTCTGCCGGAAATAATCCAATGTTTTGATATAAAAAGAATTCAAAAAGGAGGAGCTATTTTTGATGTCCAAAAATTGGACTGGCTCAATTCGCAATATATCAAAAAATATGATAACGAAGCATTACTAAAACTTATTAAACAATTACCTGATTTTGAAATCGCAGCCAATGATTCACAATTATTAAAAATTATCAATTACGGCAAAGAAAGGGCGGCGACCTTAAAAAATTTTCAAGCTATTGCTGATTCCTATACGCGCCTAAATGATTACAAATCCGAAATGCTTTTATGGAAAAATACCGGCGCGAAAAATACCAAAGAAAATTTGCGTAAAACTAAAGAAATTCTGTTCGTCATTTTAGAGCGGGAATTTAATAAATCGGGCTCGGAAAAATATCTGATGCCACTGGCGGACAGTCAGGGCAGGGGAGAGGTTTTATGGCCGCTTCGGGTCGCGCTTACCGGCAGAGATAAATCACCCGGACCATTTGAAATAATAGATGTTTTGGGCAAAGAAGAATCATTAAAAAGAATAAATATGGCAATTGAGAAATTAAGTAATTTAATAATTTAGTAATTAAATAATTGAGTAATTATGAAATTAAAATTCTTTCTGCCCGTTTTTTTAATAATTACTTATATACTTACTTATAATGTCTTTGCCGTTTCACCGCCTGATTTAAAACAGCAAATCAATGATAAAACCCAGACACTACAGGAAATAAACCAGCAGATTCTTAAAACCCAGCAGGACTTGCAAGAAACAGAAGGTAAAAGTAAAACCTTAAAAAAAGAAATCCAGAATACGGATTCCGGCATCCAACAGCTTAATCTGAACATTAGGGCAAGCGGAATAAACATTGATAAATTGAAATTAGAAGTGGGTTCATTGCAATACGAAATTCTTGACGTAAAAGATAAAATTAATTCAAAAAAACAGGCGGTGGCGGCTCTACTGAAAGAGCTTCAAAAGAAAGACAACGAGACCGCTTTATACACTATTTTAAAAAATAAAAGCTTAGCCGAAAGTTTCTCCGAGGTGCAAAATTTAGTTAACCTCAATAATAAACTTTCTTCGGATGTTAGCGAACTTACAAATTTCGGCGAAGAATTATCAGGAAAACTGCAAATGACCTCAAATAAAAAATCCGAGATTGAACTGGAAAATAAAAATTTAAAGAACAGAAAAGTTATAGTTAATAACCAAAAGGTAGAAAAAGAAAATTTATTGGCGCAGACAAAAAATCAGGAAAGGTCGTATCAAAAATTAATTTCTGATTTAGAATCTCAGCAAGCCGCGATTGCCGAAGAAATTGAATTATTAGAATCGGAATTACGGCTGACTATTGACCCAAATCTTCTGCCAACATCCAGGCCCGGCGTTCTGGCCATGCCGACGCAAGGAAAATTTACCCAGCCCTACGGCGCCACTAACTTTGCCCGATATGCCTATAAAGGCCAATGGCATAACGGAATTGATATCGCGGCGCCGATAGGCGCGCCGGTTTTTGCCGCCGAAAGCGGAAAAATTTTAGAGGTTTGGAACCAGGACAATTACTGCTATAAAGGCGCTTATGGAAAATTTATCGTCATTGAACACAAAAATAATCTGACAACTTTATATGCTCACTTGTCTTTACAAACCGTCAAAAAGGGGGATGAAGTAAAAAGAGGCGATTTAATTGGTTATATCGGCAGTACCGGTTACGCCACCGGACCGCATCTGCATTTTACGGTATATGCCAGCCAGACATTCAGAATAGGTCCAAGTAAAGTAAATTGCGGCCCAGTAATGCCTTACGGTGGCGATTTAGACCCAAAACAATACCTTAATCTGTGATTATTATGATATAATGAAAGTGTAATGGACTTCCTTTTACGCCTTTTTGACCTTTTTATAGGTTCCGCCAAAAAACTATCGGCTTTTATACCCCAAAACGGGGATGATGTAATACGGCTGTTTCAGCAACTTTTAATGTTAGCCGGCAAGGTGAATATCTGGTTTTTAGAGAATATCGGCGTTAATTTCCAGTCAATGCTTTCCGCTATCGGAAAAATCGCTATATTATGGGCGTCATTTTTAATGGAATTTCTTAGAAATATTGCCAACCGCATTTAAAGCTTATTAGAATTATCAAGGTTGTAAGTATTTTAACTGTCGCAAAAGGTATATTGTGCGACAGTTAGATAATGCTTATTTTGAAGCTCCCTGACCTATTTTTAGGTATTGACAAATAATTTAATCATTTGTTACTATAGATATAGTTCAATGCTTAGTAAAAAGGAGGTAATTAGTATATGGGGGAAGAAAGAAAAGAACAGCATCAATACACCGTCAGTGTCCCCTGTCAGACAGTTTTAACTATTGAAAAGCTTAAACTGGAAACGGGAGCTAATAATACTGGAGAAGTATTAGGCGACGCGTTAACTCTATATGCGGAGGTAGTTGAAAGAGTAAAATCCGGCCGAGTATTGACGGCAATGGATGAATCAACCGGTAAATATGTTGAAATAACTTCGCCGTCTCTTGAGAGAGTTAAATCACAAAAAACGAAAAAAGCGCAGTAATGCCCAAATATCTATTACCTATTTCTATCTACCCCCGAGCAATTACTTGGGGGATTTTTTTACCTAATCCCTATTTACTATTTACGCCAAACATCATAAATAAGTTTGTTCTTTTTAGAAATTTAATATAAAATTAGGTAGTTATGTATTCATTTAAGAATGAAGAGAGTTTTAAAGAGCTTTGCGGTTATGATATTGATGGCCACTGGTATCCCCGCGTTACCAAGATTATTGACATTAAATCTAAACCGGCGCTTTATTGGTTTTACGGCGAAGCGGCAAGTTACAAGGCGGCGAAGCAAATTACCGAGACATCTGCCAAAGAAGGCACTTTAATCCACGAAATATCGGAAAAAATAATGGTCGGTGAAAATCCGGAAGTGCCGGAAACGATAAAGCCGGCTATCACCGCTTTTTGGGAATTCATGAATAGCCGAAACATCCACGTTGACAAAGAATTGGTGGAAAAAAGGATTTTCAATCCTCAACATAAATATGCCGGCACTATAGACGCACTGGCTTTAATAGACGGGAAATTCGGCGTATTAGACATCAAAACCTCCCAGGCCATATATCGAGATTATAATCTGCAGACCTCCGCTTACATTGAAGCATTATTGACGGAATTGCCGAGTTTAGAAACCCGCTGGATTCTTCGGATTGACCAGATAAAAAAATGTTTTTCTTGCGGCTCTACCATGCGCCCCAAAGGTGGCCGCAATAAAGTGCGACGCGGCAAATCAGTCCCCTGCCCCGCCGAAGAGCATCAATGGTCTGATTTAACCGGAGTGGTGGAACTGCAGGAATTTCCTTTTTGGAAAGATGATTTTGAGGCGTTTTTAGGAGCAAAAAAATTATGGGAGTGGGAGAACGCTTATTGGCTAAAGAAAATCGGATATTTATAATTATTGGGCTTTTTCTATTATAATCGGCGCTACGCTTTCTTTTTTAGCGAAAAGATAACCCAATCCAAAACTTAAAGAAGTTATTAAAAATAAAAGCAAAAATAATATTGTTTCCCGCTTTTTAAGCCAAATTTTGAGAGTTGATCCCGTTAGAAAATTTAAATTCATTATTTTTTTAATAAAACTTTAACCGTAAGATTAAATATATTTTAACTAATTGAACGAAGTTTGTAAATTTTCTAACGGGATTGACAACGTAATAATATAGTAATATAATTTTATAATAAAATTAAGGGCATAGAAGTGGCATCCCGATGAGATAAACTTCATTTATCTAACGGGACGCTCATTTTTCTAATTACTCGCTACGCTCGTAAAGAAAAATGGCGCATACTAAATCAGCCGGCGCGGCGCATAACGCCAGGGAATCAGAATCCAAGCGACTCGGCTTAAAAAAAACTAACGGCGAAATAGTCGCCGTCGGCCAAATAATTGTCCGCCAAAGAGGCACTAAATATCTGCCGGGTTTGAATGTAAAGCAGGCCGGCGATGATACGCTTTTCGCCTTAAAAAACGGCAAAGTTAAATATAAATTAGCGAAGAAAATCCGTTTTGACGGTTCGCCGAGATACGCAACCGTTGTCAGTATTATTGGGCAATAACTTTTATTTCCCGCAAAATAACTTCAACGGCTTTATCCAATTGCGGATCGCGGCCTTTTTCGGCGTCTTCATCTTTTAATTCCACTTCTATATCCGGCTTTATTCCCTTTTCATCAATAAGAGTTCCGTCCGGCAACAACCAATTAGCCACCGTAAGTTTTACCGTAGAATTATCGCTAAGATTCCGCAATTCTTGCACTGTCCCCTTTCCAAAAGTGGTCTCTCCCACTAATTTAGTTTTTATTTGCGCCCTGAGCGCTCCAGCCAATATCTCTGACGCGGATGCGGAACCCTTATTAACTAAAATTACCATCGGAATATTTTTTAAAGCGGCATTACCGCTGGCGCGGAACACCACTTCTTCCTGATTGCGAAATTTTTCCGTAGCCACAATATCTCCCCTATCCAAAAACCAGCCGGCTATATTGATTGCCACTTCCAAAAAACCGCCCGGATTATTACGCAAGTCCAAAATAATGCCGTCAGGCCGTTCATAAAGAACTATTAAAACCGCCTTATAAAATACCGTCGGAGCATTCTGATTAAAACTGAAAAGTTTAAGGTGGATAAACTTTTTGTCGTCTTTTTGAATAATACTCCATTCCATTGTCGGTATTTCAATATTGTCTCTGATAATTTTAAAGTCCTGCGGTTTTTCCCAGCCCTCGCGCAAAATTGCCAACGTTACCGCCGTTCCAATTTCACCCCGGATTTTTTTTACCGCCTCGCTGACATCCAAACCGCTGGCGTTCTTTTCATTAATAGCTAAGATTTTATCTCCCGCTTTTAAGCCGGCTTTTTCCGCCGGATTACCTTTCAAAGGGGCAATAATAACCAGCTGTTTTTCCTTAATGCCTATTTCCGCTCCGATGCCGCCAAAATTTCCATTTACATCTTCCTCAAATTTTTTAGAGTCCTCCGGAGGCAAAAAAACAGTATTGGGGTCGCCCAAAGAATTAACCAATCCGGTAATTGCGCCATAAACCAAATCTTTATCAACGATTTTGCCTCCTTTAAAATATTCCCGCTTAATCAAGTCCCACGCCTCCCAAAATATGCCAAAATTAGCGTCTATTTCCCCGCCGGAATTGATATTGGAAACATTCTCAATAACGATTGTTTTGGGGGTCTCCAGCCCTTTTTGGTAGCCGAAATAAAAAGCGCCGGCGCCTATGATTAACGCTAAAATAAATAAAATAGCCGCTAAAACAATTTTTTCCGCTTTTTCTTTAAATATGCGATTCATAAAGTTTAATTATAATCGGGAATCAATTTTCTGTAAAATTTCATGCTCCGCTCCGGATTTTTTCCAATTCATATTCTGTCCGGTTTTTTATTAATTCCGGCAGATTAATGGCGACGAAGAGCCGTTTTTTCATATTTATGCAAATTTTTAGCCGTATCTATAAAAATTTTTCCGTTAAGGTGATCAACTTCATGCTGGAATACACGAGCTAACAGCCCCCATGCTTTTATTTTTATTTTTCTGCCGTTTTTATCATAACCCTCCAAAATAATTTTCTCCTGACGTTCCACTTCCCCAAAAATTTCCGGCACGCTTAAACACCCTTCTTCCATTGAAACCGCGTTATTTGATTTTTTAACTATTTCAGGATTAAATACGGCATAAAATTTATTATTCACTTGCGCCACGAAAAAATTAAAATCCAGTCCGATTTGATTGGCGCTCAATCCTATGCCGAAAGCCGTTTTCATAATATCCCGCATTTTTTTTATCAACCCATTTATTTCTTTTTTATTGATTTTCTCAAAATTAAAATCGGCTGTCTTTTTCCTAAGAAGTTTTTTTTCATTTTTATTGTCAATCGTCCAAACGCCGTCTTTGGTCATAAAGAATTTAAATCGGTGGCTTTCAATACTTTCATGAAATAAGCGCCTTTATTTTTAATGTCGGCGCACTCTTCAATGTTTTTGGCGATGCGTGTCAATTGGGCATTATCGTACATTTTTGCCAGCCGCATATAAAGCGATTTATGGCTCGGGTCATTTAAAATCTGGGCAAGAGCCAATCCGGTGGATTGATGAGAAGTATAAACCCTGGACAGCTTTGCCCTTTCTTTTAAAAGAGAAAAGTATTGCTTGCTGGTTTTTTTAATATGTTCCATATGTTCATTAAAATTATATCATTTTTAAGAATATAATATGACCTTGCGATATCGTTAAAATTGAAGCAATATTAAGTTAATGAAATACGTATTTTTTGGAGGAAGAGAATCGGAATTCGCCCAGATTATATTAAACGGGCTTAAAAATGCCGGCCAGCCGCCTATGGCCGAAATTCGGGACGCCAAATCCCTTATTACCCTTGAATATCTGCGGTCGTTGAACGCGGATTTTTTTCTAGTAGCGGCTTTCGCAAAAATCCTTGAAAAAGAAATAATTGGCATTCCAAAATATAAAACAATCGGCATCCACCCCTCTCTTCTACCCCGCTTGCGGGGCCCCTCCCCTATTCAGTCCACCATCCTAAATGACGAACAAGAAACCGGAACAACGCTTTTTATTATTGACGAAAAAATTGACCATGGGCCGACACTTGCAACAAATAAACTACAAATAACCACAAAAGACGACAATCAATCTCTCACGGAAAAACTGGCGGAATTAAGCGTAAAACTAGCATTAGATACGATTCCTAAATTGTTGGCCGGAAAAATTCAGCCGCAAATCCAGGATGAAAGCCAAGCAACTTACACTAAAAAATTCGATGCGGAAGATGCCCAAGTTAATTTAAAAAATGACGCTCCTAAAAAAATTTGGCTGAAAATCCGCGCTTTAAATCCGGAACCGGGAGTATTCACAATTTTAAAACTAAAAAACGGAAAAGAACTCCGTTTAAAACTGCTAAAAGCGGATTTTAATAGCGAAAAATTACAGTTGCTAACAGTCCAGCCCGAAGGCAAAAAACCAATGAGTTACAAAGCGTTCTTAAACGGATATCAAAATTTACTATCTTAATTTCATATCTTTTTAATTTCACATCTTTTAATTTTATATTTTGCAACTTTGTATTACTACTTGACGATCGTTTAATAGTAATACAAACTAAAACAATGTATATATCACGAGGCGATAAAACCAAAAGAATTCTAAATCTATTGCGGCATAAAGCCCGCACCGCAAAAGAGATTATTAATACTCTATCGCCTTTTAGCCCTGATACTTATAAAGTCACAAAACGTCTGCTTGGTCATATGGATGCGCCGAAATTTAATTATCAAAAATGGAAACGAGAAGAAGAAAAACGATTTTATATGCTATTAGCAAAACTTCGTAAAGACGATATTGTAAAAAAACAAAGTCTGGACGTAAAAACTGTCTGGAAATTAACCGCAAAAGGACTGAAAAAATTGCTAAACTATGAACATCAACAACCGTCGAAATTACCAAAAAAAGTATATGAAAGGAAGGAGATTTCTATCCAGATGCTCTTTATTTTTGATATACCGGAACAGCTTAAGCATTATCGGTCATGGCTTCGGCATCAACTCAAATCGCTTGGCTTTGCCATGCTACAAAAAAGCGTCTGGATCGGCAACTATGCCGTCCCAGCGGATTTTATCCACGACCTGCGAGAACTTAATATTCTCAAATATATTCACATTTTCAAAATTTCAAAAAGTGGTTCAATGACAGTGAAATAATTAAACAAAATGTTATTTTGGTATTTGTATTACTAACTAACGATCGTTTCATAGTAATACAAACAAAATAAATATAAAATAAAAATATAAAATAACCGTAGTTTCAGGGTTGTAGTATGAACTAAACTTATAAACCCATTGCTTACTCTATCACTTTAACTTCTCTGGTAGCCGAACCGATATTCCCCGCCTGATCAGTGGCAATGTATATAATGGTATGCGCGCCAACGGCAGTGATATCAATTTGGGGTAAATCTCGGCCGCCATTGCCGGTTTCCATTCCGTCTACTTTATAGTAAATGCCTAAATTGTCATTCACATTATCCGTAACCGTTGCTCCGGGATCAACCCAAACAGTTCCGATTTCAATTTCTATCAAAGCCGGGCCGTTTAAAGCAATTACCGGCGGTTCAGTATCAGATGGCGGTAAACTTGGAGAGGTGGTAGAAATTGCGGGTGTAGAGGTAGTAAATAAAGAATTTAATCCAGCATTTTGAAGGAGCGCCTGGAGACCAGTTTTATCCACACAGACATCTTCCACGCAAAGCTGTTGGACGGTAATTTTTTCCGCGACTAAATTCTTTAATCTAACCAGGCCATTTTCAATAAATACCTGCATGCTTTCCAGCCATTGTTTTACAACATCAACGACTTGAGCAATTAAATAATTAGGTAATTGAGTAATTTCAGTTGGCGCTTGCCAATGCCCCAAAGACACAAACAACATTATCTTATTAACATTTGACTGATTTGGATAATTCTCCAAAGCGTATCCAATAATTTTTCCGGATTCGGTGGCTTTTTTACCCACGCCGGCTTCGGAAGACGCGGTAATCGGGTCGCCGACTTTAATTTCGCCGCCTTCCAAATTGACTTTTACCGGAATTCTTCCGGCTAAAGCCACTGCCGGCTTTTCCGGATTATTTTTATAAGCGGCGCCGGTTAATAATTGCAAGCTGGAACCCTCAATAATAATTGCCGGATTGGAAGAAACCGCCCCAACAATTAAGTCCCGGCTACCAACCGCGGCTTTTTTAACCTGGCCGGGATTATCCATATCTAAAGCCAATAATTCTCCTGCTTCTACCGATTCGGAAGCCGGATAAAGTTCCGCGTAGTCCGCGCAACCGCCGCCGTTATCTATGCAGGTGCCTTCAATAGAAAGCTGAGCAATGGGAGTGGAAGTTCCTATACCTACTCGGCCTTGGGAATCAATCACAAAAGCGGTGGAAGTGGCGGTTGCTGTAGAAGTAGAGACCCTAAAAAGGTCAGCAGTGGCATTAGCGTAGCCGGAGAGATAAAATCCTATGGTATTTACCGAACCCTGTTCCACCGCAAGTTTGGCGCTCGGAGTAGTCGTTCCAATGCCGACACTTCCACCATTATTAGCCATTGTTATATTTCCTCCATCAGCAAGAAACAATCTTGCATTGCCAGTAGTCGGATTTCCTCCTTGCGCCAAAACAAAGCCACTTTCTGACAGGTCATATCCAATAGTCCAATTTACTGTGCCATTATTTGAATCAAAATCAATCGCTGGGTCAGCATTGGAAGTATCCAAAGAAATGGATGCGGGTATTCCTCCTGTTTTTTCCACATAAATAGCTCCCGCTTCTGGTGTTGATGCTGAAACTCCTATAGTCGTAGCGCCTATCAAAGCTCCGTTAATAGCCATTGAAGAAGAAGCGGATATAACTCCTGATATATGAAGATTGCTCGCCACAGTAGAAGAAGCGGAAGAAATAAAACCATTATATAGAGAAGCCAAACTACCAACTGTCAATGTGGAAGAGGCCTGGAGGCCGCCAGCTACTTGAAGATTACCCGCTACTGTAGAAGAGGCAGAAGAAATAAGTCCCGAAACCAAGGACAAAGTGCCGCTGGCATTGAATCGGGATACTTCAGTTAATAAACCATTCTGTAAAATAGAAAAAGTCAGGGCGCCATAAGAGCTGGTGGTGGCGGTGCCATTATTGTTAGTGGTGTTTTGGAGCAAAATTGAAGTCAAAGCCGCAGTGGTAGTAGCATTATTTTGAAAAGATAACCGAGCAGCCGTATTAGTAGCCGTGCCAATATTAGCCAGAGTCAAAAGAGTGCCAGTAGCATTATTATTTTGAATTGAAAACTTAAACGTAGAAGTGTCATTCATAAAAAGAATATAAATAGCGCCGCTGCCGGCATCTTCGTCGTCGTCTTCCGGAGCACCTACCGCGATATCGGTTATGCCGTCTCCGTCCAAATCGCCAACAGAAGCAATGCTTACTCCAAATTGATCGCCAGTATCCATTGTTACTCCCAAACCGCCAGCAGTACTGCTAATTTTTTGCTTGGACTTAACCGTGCCGTTAGGATTCATAAAAAGAATATAGACAGCGCCGCCATCAGTATTGCCATCGTTATCCAAACGAGCGCCTACCACAATATCTTTAACGCTATCTCCGTCTAAATCGCCGAGAGAAGCAACGCTATACCCAAAACTATCGGTCGCGACCAGCGTTGTGCCAAAATTTCCGGCAGTACTGCTGATTTTTTGATTGGACTTGACCGTACCATCAGGATTCATAAAAAGAATATAGGCAGCGCCGCCATCAGTATTGCCATCGTCATCTTGATGAGCGCCTACTACCAAGTCAGTTACGCCGTCGCCGTCTAAGTCGCCGAGAGAAGCAATATCCTGCCCAAATTGATCGTCGGTATCCATAGTTACTCCCAAACCGCCGGCAGTACTGCTAATTTTCTGGTTGGACTTGACCGTACCGTCCGGATTCATAAAAAGAATATAGACAGCGCCGCCATCAGTATTGCCGTCGTCATCCACGAAAGCTCCCACCGCAATATCAGTCACGCCGTCTCCGTCTAAATCGCCGATATTAGCAATGCTTTGCCCAAAATTATCGCTGGTGTCCATTGTTACTCCTAAACTTCCGGCAGTACTGCTGATTTTTTGGGCGGACTTAACCGTGCCGGCAGGATTCATAAATAAAATATAGACAGCGCCGCCATCGGCATTGCCGTCATTATCCGCATGAGCGCCTACTGCCAAATCAGTTACGCCGTCGCCGTTTAAATCGCCGATAGCGGCAACAGAAACTCCAAATTCATCATTATTGGCAAGAGTATAACCGCCAAAACTATTACTCGTTTTTTGAAATGATTTAACTGTGCCGGCAGGATTCATAAAAAGAACATAAATGGCGCCACGGTCAGTAAAGCCGTCATCATCTTTATGAGCGCCTGCTACCAAATCAGTTACGCCATCCCCGTCTAAGTCGCCGATATTGGCAACGCTCATTCCAAAATTATCATTAATATCTAAAGTTGCCGTAAAACTACCGGCAGTATCGCTGATTTTCTGATTGGATTTTACGGTGCCGTCAGACGAAAGGAAATTCAAGTAAGCATTTTTTTTGCCAAACTGGAGAGAACCGGCAATATTTACCGAACCGGCAACGGAAAAGGCATACGCCCGTCCGGTAGTGGCAGTATTGCCAACCAAAAGCGAACCGGTATTCAAAAGCTGGAGTTTTCGCTCGCCGCCGGAGAAAATCGTCAGACGATTCCTTAACGAAGAATAATCCGTGGAGGTCGCGGAAAGCCCTCCGACATCTATTCTTCCGCTTTCATACACGGTAAAAAGCGAATGCCTGGTAGCGGTAGTATTTCCAGCAACCTCAAAAATACGGCCTAATAATGCTCGGCCGCGCGCCATCACGGTGAGCATAGCTTCCGGCGTGGTAGTGGGGCCGATTCCCAATGCCTGGTTAACCGTTGAAGTCGCAGAACCTCTGACGGTAAGGGTGCCGGTAGCGGTAATATTGGCGACATTTATTAAACTACCTGATAAGAAAGCGTTGCCTTGAACGGAAAATAATTGAGATGGAGAAGTAGTGCCAATGCCCAGATTTCCGCTTATTAAAGATAATCCGTTGGAAGCAAAAATCGTGGAAGAAGCGTTCAATACTCCGCTCACCAGCAGATTGGAGGAAAATGTTGAGGAAGCGGTGGAGATAAATCCACTAAATATAGAGTTGCCTCCGACCGTTAACGTGGAGGAAGCGGATAATGGGCCGGATAATTGGAGAGAATTGGAAATTGTTGAAGAGGCCGTGGAGATAAATCCTGACAGAGTAGAAAGGCCGCTCACTCCCAAAGTGGAAGCGATAGTTGCCGATGACGAGGCCTGAATTGGCCCGGATATTTGTAATGGACCGGCTATGGTGGAAGACCCTGTAACAATCGCTCCGTTACCAACAGTCAACATTCCGGTGGTAGAGGCATTGACTGTGGTAATAGTGCCAGTAGCGGTGATATTCGCCACATTTATTAAACTGCCCGATAAGAAAGCATTGCCTTGAACGGAAAATAATTGAGATGGAGAAGTGGTGCCGATGCCAAGATTGCCGTAGAATACGGAATTGCCGCTGACCTGAAGAGTGGAAGAGGCGGATAATGGGCCGGCTAATTGGAGAGAATTGGAAATTGTTGAAGAGGCCGTGGAGATAAATCCTGACAGAGTAGAAAGGCCGCTCACTCCCAAAGTGGAAGCGATAGTTGCCGATGACGAGGCCTGAATTGGCCCGGATATTTGTAATGGACCGGCTATGGTGGAAGACCCTGTAACAATCGCTCCGTTACCAACAGTCAACATTCCGGTGGTAGAGGCATTGACTGTGGTAATAGTGCCAGTAGCGGTGATATTCGCCACATTTATTAAACTGCCCGATAAGAAAGCATTGCCTTGAACGGAAAATAATTGAGATGGAGAAGTGGTGCCGATGCCAAGATTGCCGTAGAATACGGAATTGCCGCTGACCTGAAGAGTGGAAGAGGCGGATAATGGGCCGGCTAATTGGAGAGAATTGGAAATTGTTGAAGAGGCCGTAGAGATGAATCCTGCCAAAGTAGAAAGGCCGCTCACTCCCAAAGTATTGGCAATAGTCGCTGATGACGAGGCCTGAATTGGCCCGGATATTTGCAATGAACCAGCTATGGTGGAAGAAGCCGAAGAAATAAATCCGCCAGTCAGAGTAGAAAGTCCATTAGCTAATAAAGTGGAAGAGGCATTAAGAACTCCGCTGACATGAAAATTGCCGGCCACGGTGGTACTGCCGGTAAAGGTGCCTCCGCCCAAGGGTATATAGTTGGAGACGGTGATGGTGTCCGGAATATCCGAATCAGTGATGGCGCCGGAGGAAAAAATCGGTTCGGTAATGGTAACGCCTTTTAAGGTGTTGATTCTGTTGGATAAGGCGATAGTGTTAAATAGATTCTGGCGGTTGGTTTCTTGGGTTTGTTGGAGCTGAACCAGCGACGCCTGCAATTCGTTAATCTTTTGGTCATTTAAAATAACCTGGGTTTCTTTGGTCTCAATTTTTATTTCTTTTTCCGTCCGCACCTCTTTTATTACTTGCTGAACTTGCGGCAATTTAGCGGAAATAATTTCCGCCAAACGATTAATGGTCTCTTCGTCTTCTACCGCTTTTTTTTCGAAAGAAAATAGGGAGCCAACATCAACGTCCTTTAATTTTTCGTAAAGTTTTACAATGAATTCTTTTTGCGCTTCGGTTATAAGCGGCGGAGATGCTTGGGGCGCGAAAGGAATTCTTTCTTTTGGCTTAATAAAATTAGAGGCTGGCATTGCCGAATCCAACAACCTACTGCCCTCTTCAAAAATTAACTGGGTATTTTTCAAAACCCCCTCCCCTATTTCCTGACTGAAATTTCTTGATGGAGCTGTTTCAAAAGCTAAGCCCAATAAAACATTTTTATCTTTATTTTTTAACGCAATGGCATTTAATTTGTTTGATATTTCTTTAACAAAAGAAGCCAAAACCACCTTATTATTTTCATGAATTTGGGAATAATATTCCAATGAATTTTTGAAATAATTTTGGGAAACGGTTATAAATTGCCCTACCTGATTGCTAAATTTTTTAAATTGAAAATCGGGCAATTCGCTTTTCGCGTAACTTGGCTCAACAAAAAATAACCTTAGCGTAAAAATGCTAAAAAATAAGAACAACTTGATTCTTTTTGACGCGCCACTTTTCTTCATAATTTCTTTTTTCTGGCGCCAATCCGCTTTCAAACGGACATAATAATTTTAGCAAAAAGTATAGTATATTATGTTAGGCAGTTATCCACATCATTGAAGTTATCCACAAAATCATATTGACAAATTAAATTAATACCCCGTATTATACGGGGTATTAATTTAACGCGTAAATACGCTTATTTCTGCGAAGTAATGACTTTCACCACTGCTGAATCCGCTCTCATATTTTCCCAAAAACTAATCTGATTTTTAGGAATATACATTATGTCTTCCGGACCGTGCAATTCACTGCCAAGCTTAACAAGATTAATATTAGATTGCGGTTCGGCTGATTGCTGGTCAGGCACTCTTAGATAATAAATATCCTTTAATATGGCGTATTCCCGATTAACTTCCTGAAGATGGCCGAAATAGGACTGGCCGTTATTCAAAAAAACCGCCTGCCATTTTTCCCTATCAACTTTCGGAAAAGTTGATGAAGGCAGGACGTTAAAAAACACCAATAATTTCCAAACTAGCGCTAAAATAATCAGCAATGCCAGCCAACCGGCTAAATTTCTACAAAAGAAATTTTTTAATTTTTCCGTTGCGGATTCCGGTTTCGGCAAATCAGAAGGGTATTCCCTGCCGCCCGAATTTCTAGTTGGATTAATATCTGAAAATTTTCTTACCATGCTTTATATTGTAACATATTTAGATTATAATAATATATAAATATTCCGGGATCGTCTAATGGTCGGACGCATGGCTCTGAACCATGAAATCGAGGTTCGATTCCTTGTCCCGGAACAATTTGGCGTTATGAATAAAAACTTTAAAAAAATCATTACTCATGTAATTGTCTGGGTAATGATTATCGGAATGGTTGGAAGCAGTTTGCTGTATTTATTTATTTAAATATAAAATCCGCCCTAAGGTGGATTTTATATTTTCATATATTTCCGAACCGCGATAATGCTGGAGAGCGCGCCTATCGCTATGCCGAAAATCAGCTGATACAGCAATAAAATAAATAAATGCCCGTAAAAATACTGCTGAATATCCGTTTCCGGCATAAGCACTTTTATATAGGGCGAAGCAATGGAAATAAGCGGGGCAATAAGCAAAATACTTAAAAAAGCGGCTATAATCCCATAAATCATTCCCTGAACTATGTAGGGACCGCGAATAAATTTATTAGGCGCGCCCACCAGCCGCATAATTCCTATTTCATCGCGAGTGGAATAAATAGTAAGCATTATCGTATTGAGGGCCACTAAAATTGAGATAATAGTTAAAATTACGGTTAAAGCAATTCCAACGGTTTGAAAAGTATTGACAATAGTCGCCAATCGGTTGATAACCAATTTATTTTGATTATAAGTTACCTGGTCTACCAGTCCGGCAAGATTTTCATTATTAAGATAAGCGGAGATTATCGGATAATCGCTGGGATCGTTGGCTTTTATATTAAGCGAGGCGGATAAAGGATTTTCTTCCAGCACTTCCAGCGCCTGAACAATCGTGTCGTCGTCTTGGTGACGTTTTTGAAAAACGGACAGGGCCTCACTTCGAGAAACATACTGGACATTCTTTACTTCCGCCAAACTTTCCACGGACCTTTTAACCTTTAAAATATCATCTTCGGAAACATTATTATTGAAATAAACATTAATATCTATTTTATCCCTAAGAATATTAATGGCGTTTTTTGCCATCATATTAAAAAGAATAAGATTCAAAAAAACAAAAAGCGCCAGCATGATAACCGCGATAGTCGCTATGGACAGCCAGCCGTGCCGCAAAAAACTCTGAATACCATATTTAATTATGCGATATAAAGTTGTAGCCATTGACCGATACGAACCCACAAACTTTTATCCAAATCTACAAAGTTTATTTAGATATGACTAATTTATAAACCATTCGCATACTGTTTGTAGATTCGGATGTTATTTGTAGATTTGAATCGCTATTTACGCCAGGACATATTTCCCATTCTCTTCATCTCTTATAATTCTACCATTATCCAAGCTGATGACACGCCGATTAAGATGGTTAACCACTTCTTTATTGTGAGTAACCAATATGACCGTAGTTCCCAAAGAATTTATTTTAAGAAGTAATTTTATGATGTCGGCGGTATGAATCGGGTCTAAATTACCCGTTGGCTCATCCGCCACCACAACCGCCGGCCGGTTAATCATCGCTCTGGCTATTGCCACGCGCTGTTTTTCACCGCCGGAAAGTTCGTGGGGAAAATTATATGCCCGATGCGCCAAGCCGACCATATCTAAAATTTGAGGAACAAATTCTTCAATTTCCGATTGCGGCCGGCCTTCCACTTCCAACGCGAAAGCGATATTTTCATAAGCATTTTTAACCGAAAGCAAACGAAAATCCTGAAAAACTATCCCTATCTGCGAACGTAGGGCCGGCAATTCCGCCGGCTTAAGCTTATTCACTTCATAGGGCCCGAAAATAACTCTACCCTTAGTCGGTTTTTCTTCGCCTATCAAAAGCTTGATAATGGTAGATTTTCCAGCCCCGTTTCTTCCCACTATGGAAACGAATTCTCCCGGATTGATGGTAAAACCGATATTTTCCAGAGCCGTCAAATGGCTGTTATAAATTTTAGATACGTTTTGGAAACTAATCATATATGACCGATTCTAATCTACAAATTATTATCCAAATCTACAAAATTAGTTTAGATGTGGCTATTTGTAAGCCATTCGCATGCAGTTTGTAGATTAGGATGTTATTTGCTGGTTTGAATCGTTATTGTAATTGTAGCTCGGCATTGATGAATTTATCAAGATCGCCGTTCAATACTTTTTCCGGCTGATGGCTGACCGCGCCGGTGCGGTGGTCTTTTACCTGCTGGTAAGGATGCAGAACATAAGAACGGATCTGATGCCCCCACTCGGGAGTAACTTTAGTCCGCAATTTGGAAATTTCTTTTTCCTGCCGCTGTTCCATCAGCTTAAAAAGTTTGGACTTAAGAAGCGCCAGCGCTTTTTCTTTATTTTGGGACTGGCCGCGCTCCGCCTGCGATGCCGCCGCAATACCGGTCGGCAAATGCACCACCCGCACTGCAGTTTCCCGCTTATTGACATTCTGGCCGCCCGGCCCGCTGGAACGCGACAATTCCACTTTTAAATCCTCCGGCGGTATAACTAAATTTTTTGCCTCCAATTCCGGCAACTCCGGCAAAACTTCCACCAAAGCAAAAGAGGTGTGGCGGAGCTGTTTGGAATCAAACGGCGAAATCCGAACCAAACGGTGCACTCCGGCCTCGTTTTGAAGCGTACCATAAGCATATTCCCCTCTTATATCAATCGCTCGCTCGTCAATCAGCGCAATTTTCCATCCCCGTTTCTGCGCGTATTTTACATACATATTCAAAAGCATATTCGCCCAGTCCTTAGCGTCTTCTCCTCCCACACCCGGATGGATAGAAATATGAGCGTGGCCTTTGTCATATTTACCAGTCAATTCTTTAAACGGTTTTTCCATACATTTGGAGCCACCTCCCGGGATTGAACCGGGGACCTTTGCTTTACGAAAGCACTGCTCTGCCAACTGAGCTAAGGTGGCATTTTCTTATACCCCTTATTCGTGAGAATAAGGGGTATAAGAAAAAACAAATTTGACTAACGGCAGATGTTTTTTAGATATACTGTAATATACAAAAAGACCTTTTTGATCTTTATTAACAATATCCAATCCCGACAGCTGAGATAAATGCCTGGAAGTGGACTTAAAAGATAATTGGATATTTTCAGAAATTTCCGCTACATTCATTTCTCTGTTTTTCATCAATAATTTTAAGATTAATAATCTTCTTTTATTCGCTACCGCTTTCAAAATTTTTTCCATCGTTTTTATAATTTAATCAGAATATCACAAACTATTGCAATATTCAAATTCCTCATATCCCTTATTCTCACGAATAAGGGATATGAGGAAACAAAAATAAATTTAGTTTTAAGCGACGTTTAATTCAATCAACAGCATAATTTTGCTATTATATTTATATGATAAAAACGGATAAATTATCTTTCCATATCCTGCGAATCGGATTAGGAATAACTTTCCTTTGGATAGGAATAATGATTTTTATGGAGCCGGAAGCGTGGGGCGGCTATCTTCAGCCCTGGGCGGCAAAATTACTGCCAATTCCAGTTGAGCAAGCAATGCTGGGAACTGCGGCGCTGGATGCTATTATTGGAGTATTGCTTTTAACAAATTTATGGACCTGGCTGGTGGCGCTTGCCGCCGTGGCCCATATTATCACCGTCTTGATTACCAGCGGCATAACCGATATAACAGTTAGGGACATCGGCCTGTTAGCCGGCGCTATCGCTCTTATAACAGAATCCTCTCCACTAAAGGTCGTAAAAAAAATAAATTAAATAAGTTTATGATTAAAAAAATAATTTGGTCAGGCGCGGCGTTAGCCGTTGTCGCGGCCTACTGGTTTTGGAATAACCAACAATTACAGGCGCCGACAACGTCGCCAAATGAATCGGCCGACGAAGATTTAACGGCATCCACGCAAACAATTACTTATACCGACAGCGGATTCGCGTCCAAGACCTTAACGGTTAAAAAAGGAATGATGGTTACTTTTAAAAATAACAGCAGTCGTTCGGTTTGGCCCGCCTCCGCCATGCATCCCACCCACAAAGTTTATCCGACCATCGGCGGATGCCTCGGAAGCACCTTTGACGCCTGCAAAGGCGTTTTGCCCGGGGAATCATGGTCTTTCAAATTTGATATTCCGGGAGAATGGAAATATCATGACCACTTAAATCCGAGTTATTTCGGCGCAGTAACGGTTGAATAATAAAATTAAAAAACTCAGTGAAATTACTGAGTTTTTGATAATTTAAATTAATCCAACATTTTTTACGGCAATCTGTAAAGTATTGCCGAGATTTTCTGATTTTTCATTTTCAACAAAAAAGAGAAACATAGAAATAAAAGTTTTTATGATGTTCTCTGATTTAGTGAGTGTTTTTTCACTCCAACATTCAGGATGGCTGTTTTGTGTAACCATACCCGGATTCCACGCAACTCTAATTCCTTCCTTAATCTGATCTTTCGCGGAGACAGAGGATAAAAATAATTCTCGTTGCGCTTGGGCCTGATTTTTATACTTTGTCGCTTGATTCCACCAAGAAGAGGATTTGGTTTCAAATACTTCTTTTACTGCCTCAAACGACATACCGATTTCGAAAGCTAACTTTCTTAATTCGGCATCGGAAAGACGTGATTTCTTTTTTCGTTTTGGGCTTTTATTCTTCAGATTAAAACTGTTTTCTATGGTCGCCTGCGTATATGCTAAGCCCTCACACTCAATTAAAATTGCGTGAGCGCCTATGGCTCTCGTCATATTATCCGAAATTTCAAGCACGGAATTGGTGTAAGGAGATTCCATCAGGGTCTCAATTATTTCGGAAAGCCACCTAACCCAACCTTTTTCTTCATACGATAGTTCTTCAAGTTTTTTAAACGTCGGAAGAATATTAAAAAGAATCTTAGTCGCCGCTGACGCCATATACGGCGCGGCTTCAGGACAAGGCATTATTTTTGTATCATTACTGTGATATCGCTGATAAACAGACGTGGACAAAAGATAAGCCGGGTCTTCTCCGAACTCTGATGCATTACTTGCCCACGCTAAGCCATTTTCTCTTAACATTTTAGCGCGGTCTTTTAATGTGTAAGAAATTTTTACCATCTCCTCTGCGCGCTTAACTGACCACGGATGCCAAAGATGTTTTGCGGCCAAAAGCAAGGTTCCGGCTTCTTCCAAAAACGGCGAAAAGCCGTATAAAAATATACTTTTATTCCGTAGTTTCGTTTCCCAAAATCCAAGCATAGCTGCCTCCTAAATTCTAAGTTATCAAGCATTCTAAAATTAGCGTATCAAAAATACATTAAAAATACAACTTCTGGAGCAGATGATGGGAATCGAACCCACGCTCTAACCTTGGGAAGGTTATGTACTGCCACTATACGACATCTGCATACTCACTCGCATTTTCACTGCTCGGCTTGGGAAGCTGCCGCACTACCAAGCCGACGTTCGCCTCTGGCGAAGTCGGCTCCCCGACTTCAATATCTATATTTATAATATATGCGTCGGGGCTATACTACGCCCGCAGATTCACTTATAAAACACTATTTTTTAACCGTTAACAAGCCGTTTTGCCACTCAAATTCCGGCGACAAAATAAGCACTCTTTTCGATTCCCGTTTTTTCGCCAGCCAATCATTAAGATTTTTATTTTCCAAAAACAATCTCCCTTCCAAAATTTCCTTATAGGACTGCGGCAGTAAGACCTGTTTTTTAAAATCGGAAAATTCCAGCCCGTAAAGCGTTTTTGCTGATTCTTTGAGATTGACGTTATTCTCAAACTGAGCCAGTTTTTGCTCGGCAATCTTTCCTAAATCCCCTTTCAATCGGAAGTTTATTTCTTGATATATCATTGCATTCAAAATAAGATTATCCAGCGCCGCTCTTTTAATTTCCAGCCGGGATTCCGGCTGGGCAATCAATTCCGGATTAGCGCCGTAAGTTGCCGCTGCCTTTTGATAATAAATATAGGCGGACGAAAAATCTTTTTCTAAAGAACGCGCGGTAATTACGTCAAAGCCGACAATCGCAACCGGATAAAAACCCTGCCTGGTCAAACCAAGTATTCCTAGCCCCCCCATGATAAAAGCAGTAAATAAAGCGATAGATTGTTTATAAGTCATAATTCTGTAGTAACGGTAGTCGTGCTTTTAGGCGGCACCGCTATAATTAATTTTTCGCCCGGTTTTTTGTAATTAAACTGCCCTCGAAGCTCTTTTTCCAGATTTTCCGGAACGGCAAAATATTCCAAATCGGCCTGCAATTTTTTATTTTCTTCCAAAAAGCCGGAAACCTTTTCTTTCGCGGAAAACAGTTCGCCGCTTAATTTTCGGTTTATGATATACAATTTGTAAAACTGCGCCGAAAGTGTCGCTAAAATAAGAAACAAAATTATGGTTAGTACCCGTTTCATCCCGTAATAATAACATTATTTATTTAGTAATTCTTTAAATACATTAGCCGGAATGTGAATCTTAGTTTTAGACGCCAGTTCTTTGAGTTTGCCCTTGCCGCGTTTTTGTTTTTTCCATAATTTCATTTTTCTGGTGCGATCGCCGCCGGTTTTCCCGAAATTGCCGAGCAGTTTTTTCATTGCCGGTATGTTTTCTCTGGCAATAATCCGTCCCCCGCTCATTGCCTGAATCGCCTGCAAAAATTGCTGGCGGGGAAGCAAATCCTTAAGCCGTTCAACGGTCTTCCGCGCTTCGCGCTCTAAATCACCTTTATGGACGATTCTGGTCAGCCCGCTGACGATTTGTCCGGCAACTAAAATTTCCAATTTTGCCGCTTCGGTTTTCTGAAATCCGGAAATTTCATAGCTTAAAGAAGCGTACCCGGCAGAGACCGATTTTAATTGGTCGTCAAAATTGCTTATTAAATCAACTAAAGGCAATTCAGCGGATATTAAAATGCTTTTATTGCCGAAATTCTTGGTCTCTATATTTTTTAAGCGGAAATTCCTTTGAAGCTGGATTACCGCGCCCATATATTGTTCCGGAGCGATAATTTCCAGTTTTGCGACTGGTTCCATCGCCTCTGAATAATCAGCGGGAAAATCTTTCGGATTATTAACAAAAATCCATTTGTTGCCAGCCGTTTTCACTTTATAAGAAACCGATGGGAAGCTGTGAACGGTTTTTATGTGAAATTCTTTTTCTAACCGCTCGGCGGTAATTTCAAAATGCAAACGGCCCAAAAATCCGGTTTTAAATCCCCTGCCTAAAAACTCGTTGAAGTCCGGCTCGAATTTCAGCGCCGAATCGTTTAATTTTAATTTTTCCAAATCGTTTTTTAAATTTTCGTAATCATCGTTATCGTCGGGATAAAAAGAAACAAAAACCACCGGTTGAGGCTCCTGGTAGCCGGGCAAAGCCAAAGACGCGGATTCTCGCGGATCAAAACGCGGATTCTCGCGGATATTATCTGCGTTTATCCGCGTAAAAAATCTGCGCAAATCAGCGTTAATAATGGTGTCGCCGATTTTCAGTAAATCCGGATTTTTCAATCCGGTAGCGATATAGCCGATTTGGCCGCTTTCCAATTTTGCGTCTGATTTTAATTCGGGAGAAAAATGCCCCAATTCTTTAACTTTAAATGCGGTGTTAGTTGCGATTAAATAAGCATCGTCGCCGGAATTTAAATTTCCGCTAAAAACCCGCGCCGCCGCCACAATACCTTTATGCTCATGGTAAAAACTATCAAAAATTAACGCTTGGAAAATTTTCTTCGCCTCTGTCGGAGAAGGCATCTGTTCTATAACCGCTTTTAACAAATCTTCCACTCCCTCGCCAGTTTTTCCGGATACCTTAAAAATTTCTTCTTCCGGAACGCCGAGCAATTCCGCAACGCTTTTTATCACTTCTCCAAGCGAATCCGATTTTAAATCAATCTTATTAACTGCGCCGATTACGGTTAAGCCAGATTTTTTTGCCGCGTTGAATACCGCTAAAGTTTGCGCCTGAATTCCCTGCGTGGCATCCACTAATAATATAGCGCCTTCCACTGCCGCCAGCGCGCGAGACACTTCATAAGAAAAATCCGTGTGGCCAGGCGTATCAATTAAGTTTAGGGTATAAGATGTGGCGTTTAGGATATAAGTCATACGTACTGGAGCCATCTTAATTGTAATGCCCCGTTCTCTTTCCAGTTCCAGCTGGTCTAAATACTGCTCTTTCATCCGCCGTTTCTCCACTGTTCCGGTAATTTCCAAAAACCGGTCAGCCAACGTTGATTTGCCGTGGTCTACGTGCGCAATAATGCAAAAATTACGGATATTTTCTAAAGCCATGATGAATGGATTTTACCCTAAAACCAGCCAATAAAAAAGCCCCGCTATGCGAGGCGTTTAGTCCCACCCCTCAATTAAATCCGGTTCTTTGACGATAATTTTAATTTGCTTAACTTACCTGATTCAATAGCTTTTTTGCTCCTTTTAATCATCCGCTTTTCTTTAGCGGTCAATTTTCTTACCGATGCCGCTCCCCAAAGAAATGAGCGCTGATTTCTCCGAGCCCTAAATATAGCAAGGTCTATTTTGTCCTCTTCTATCAATCTTTTCTTTGAATTGCCGTTTTTCTTTTTCCGCGCCATTTCAAAAATCCCCCATTCAAGAAACTGCTTTAATGTTACAGTATAATTTCCAATTAAGCAATAATGGCATTACTTACTATTTTTAAAATTTTATTTTTAAATTTTTCTTTGGAAAACCGTTTCGCGGAATTGCGTATATAATCTTCGTCAAATTTGCTCAGTAAGAATTTTTTAACCGCCGCTATCAAGTCTTCAGCATTCTGATGATGAAAGAAAATTCCGGTTTTACCTTCTTCCGCTATTTCTTTCGCGCCGCCTTGCGAAAAAGCGATTACCGGCGTGCCGCAGGCTTGCGCTTCCGCCGCCACCAATCCGAAATCTTCCTCTTGAGGAAAAATCAGCGCTCCGGCGCCGTTATAAAGAACCCGCAGACGTTCATCATTGGCAAACGGCAAAAAATTTATTTTAGACGATTTTGCCATCCGCCGCAAATTAACGACTTCCGGACCGCCGCCGACAATCAAAAGAGGCAGTTTCATTTTATTAAAAGCGTCTATGACTAAATCAAATCTTTTATATTTTAATAATCTTCCCGCCGCGAGGAAATAACCGGCTTTTTGGATTTTTTTGTCCCGATAAAAAGTTTTCAGGTCTACCGGCGGATATAAAACTTCCGACTGGCGATTATAATACTTTTGAATTTTAGAGGCGATATGGCGGGAATTGGCAATTAAGGCATCGGGTTTCTGGCCGGCAGAATAATCCCAGTAACGCAAATACCAAGCAACAGAAGAAGTTGCCAGCTTTAAAATTGGATGCCAATCTAAATACTCATCAAATTCCCAAGCATATCTCAAAGGAGTATGGCAATAACTGATATGCGCAGTTTTACTCCCATAGCTTATACCCTTGCCATAACCGGCGCTGGAAGATAAAACTAAGTCATATTCTGAACCCAAATTAAGCTGGGCGGCCGCAAACGGCATCAGGGGTATAAATAGATGGTGATTTTTAATGACGATTTCTTTATTTAAAAAACTGGTTTTGATTTCTCTGCCACGAAATTTTCCCAAGGTCTTTTCTTCGTCATAAAAAAGCGTGTAAATCGGGGCTTCCGGAAAAATCTCGCAGAAAACTTCCAAAACCCTTTCCGCTCCGCCATATTGATTCAGATAATCGTGCGCTAAAGCAACTTTCATAATGATATAATTGTATAATGGCTTACCGAATTTTGAAACAGCTCACTGATGTTTTTATAAGCGCGGCGGGGCTTATCGCCATAGCGCCGTTTTGGCCGTTCATTGCTATCGCTATTAAGTTAAATTCCTCGGGGCCGGTTTTGATAAAACTGGACAGAATCAGCCAAGGTAGAATAATCAAAATATATAAATTCCGCTCCATGAAAGACGGCGCTCATTTCTTAAAAAAGAACTTGGCTCATTTAAACGAACGCCGGGACGGCCCGTTTTTCAAAATTAAAAATGACCCGCGCCTGACCCGGACGGGAAAGATATTAAGAAAGTTCAGAATTGACGAATTTCCCCAGCTGATTAATGTTTTAAAAGGAGAATTGTCGCTGGTCGGGCCCCGCCCGCATGAACCGGAAGAAATCAGTTTATATCCGGAAGAATATAAAAATTTGATATTGGCCAAAGCCGGCGTTACCGGCTTATCCCAAGTCAACGGCGCTTCCAGCTTGCCATTCCTGAAAGAAATAGAATTTGACAGCTATTATGTAAAAAACCGGTCATTGGGGCTGGATTTAAAAATAATTTTAAAAACTATCCTAATTTTGTTTACCGACCCCACGGGTGTATAATTTTAATATATGTTTAATTCCAATAAAAGCGGTTTTACTTTATTTGAAGTGCTGATTTATTCGGCTTTAATCGGGGCCATCAGTTTTCTTTTCGTAACAATTCTAATTACCGTTACTAAAGTGCAAGTCAGGCAGACCGCTTCGACGGAAGTCAATCAACAGCTTAACTTCGCGCTTCAAAATATCCAGCGGCTTATCCGCGAATCCAGTTCAGTGGACATTGCCGCCGGCGCTCCAATATCTTCGCTGACTTTAAGGATGAGCGCCCAGGCAAAAGACCCGTCGCTAATTTACCTAAGTTCCAATAAAATTTATTTACGGGAAGGAACTAATGAGCCCTCTGCCCTAACTACCAATAATGTTATCGTTAATGATTTAAGATTTACCCGGCTTTCCAATTTTCCCGGCCATGACTCGGTGCAATTGGATTTGACGATGAGTTACAACACTCAAAACCCCCAGCAAGCATTTTCTAAAACTATTTCCTCGGCAGTCGCCAGGGTCAGCGCCGCCACCTTTGATTCTGATTTAGTGCCTGGTTCCGATAATAGTTACGATATCGGACAGTCCGCCACCCGCTGGCAGGATTTAAATTTAAGCGGTGAAATAAAAATTGGCGGCATTTCCGGTGACGGCACCGGCAAAGTCGCCTGCGTCAAATCCGACGGCAACTTAGGCACTTGTGCCAACCAGCCAAATTCCAGCGGGGTCTGCACTTGCAATTAAATTATGTTGTAATTAACTGAATGCAAAAAAAGCCGCTTGCGCGACTTTTTATAAATATCTATCTTCTTAATTATTTCTGAATTTTTTTCTCAAATTCTTTTAATTCTGTCTTGCGCATTACAGCAAGTTGGTGTTGCAACCACTTATAAATTGGTAATGAAACAATTTTTCCCCCTTTTTTTTCAGAAATCCACAACATTCGCAACATACCATCCACTCTAAAAAATTTCTCAAAAAACTCAATTGAGTTTGTGCCATTGTCTAACATTTTTTGCGCTTCACTATAAATGTTTCTCTCGGCCTCGCTTAAAGAATCTATATCAAGACCCGTCTTTCTAAAATTGGAAAACCATGTAAAAATAAAACCAATGACACCGAGAAGAAAAACTCCCCCAAACGCGACTAGCACACTGATTTTTTCAGGATTAATGCCGGGCATAAATCTCTCCTTTTATGTTAAAAACGGTACTAATCAACATACTATCAGACAGTTAAAAAAAGTCAAGCTAAAAAAGTCAAGCTAAAAAAGTCAATTGAATCCATCCAATATAATCCTTTCCTTAAATGCGCCGCGCTCTTCCCGCTTCTTTTTTTGAACTTCCACAACTTGTTCTATACTCCATTTCTTATCTTCCAAAATTGCAGTAATCACCTCAAAAACATCGGCCATTTCTTCCATATTTTCCGCTTTTAAAAATTCCTCAACCTCTTCTTTTAATTTTTCTTTAAGCTTTTCCTGATATTCTTTTTCATCCGCAATATACATAATCGGTTTCCCACCCTTACTGCGGATATATTCTGGAATTTTATCGCGAACTAATTTAGAATCTATCTTCATAATTAAAAATCCCGATAAAGGGATTATATAATAAACATTTTATTTCTTCAAATCTAGTTGTCATATTTTTATATCACCAAGGACTTGCATAAATTTATTATATAAATTATCATAAATAACAATAGCACATTTAAAAACTGGGGGGGCAAATGATTAAGTTATTTTTCCAGCAAAGGAAAACAAAATTCATAGAAATTTCTCCGGAAACCGATAAACGGCTTAAACTATATTATTATAAACGTGGCTTATCTGCGCAACGGATGGCAGAAATGATTCAGAACGAATTTGGCGATGTATCGGAAGAATTAATTGTGCGGTATCTCAATCTTGCGCAAACAAAGCAATTTCTAAACAGGTTAAAAACTGTAATGGAGGTGGTGACAGAAACCGGCTTAATTACCGAAAAATATATTCCTAAATTTCTCATCTCTAAAAACAACCAGCTTTCAGGAAAGAGTACCATAGAAGCGCTCTGGGAAGATGACAAAAAGGGATACAAAAAAGTGATGGCTCTTATTGAATCAATAAAAAGCGGAAGTTTCCCCTAAATATTGTTTTTAAGTCGGCAAATACAGCCGACTTTTTTTATTTCCCCTCTCTACCTTATGCATCAAAATAATTTTTACCTGTCTTAAACGCCTCAATAGCGCTAACGCATCCTTTATATAAAGGACTGGGCAAATTATCAATATCATACCAATCCCATCCTTCGCATTTTTCCGGTTCTAATACCCTCGGTTCTCCATTTTTCCAATCAACGACAACACCCACATCAATAAAATGTTTATCATAAAATTTGAAATTCAGGAGGCGAAGAAATCTGATATTCTGAATCTCTATGCCTGTTTCTTCCATCGTCTCTCTTTTCGCGCATTCTTTAAAGGACTCCCACCACTCTAATCTTCCCGCCAGGAAAAGCATAATCGCCCGCCCCATGCGCGTTCTTGCGCTTGCCAAGCAACACCTTGCTTTCTTTTATAACCATCACCGCTATTCCAGTTTTCGGATATTCTTTTTTATTTTCCATGACATTTCCTAATACGCCGCATTAAAAAGAAAATTCTAAATATAGCGGCGAATGGTCTGAAACAATATCAGGTAAAATTCTGAAATCTTTCACATGGATATCATCCGTTAATAATATATAATCCGCAAAATTGGGCTCATCAGAATTTTCATAATGCCTATAAAGAGGAGTTCGCGTAGAACTAATATTGTATTCTTTTATAAGATTACGCATCCCTTTTTCTAATATTTTAATAGATTGCGTGTTCGGCAAAATATTAAAATCCCCGCATAAAATTTTAGAGCTGTTAAATTTATTCAAAAACTCGCTAACTTTATTAGATTGCTCTATGCGCTCGGGAGTGTCTATTTTTGGGCCGCCATTCCATAATCCATGATAATTTATGACAATAAGCTTTCTGCCATTTAAATCTAATGTTATATATTGCAATTTACGGGAAGTTAACATCCTACTGCCCGTTTCTTTCGGTTGTTCGGGCTTATACACGATAAAATCCTCTACGGTTTTTACTGGCAATCCCCGCCTTATAAATACAGCCAAGCTCATGCGCCGCGCATCATCGTCAAAAAATGCAAATGACCCCTCAAAATCTTTTAGTTCCGATGAAATTTTATCAAAAAGCGGTCCGCAAATATGCTCGTCAGGATGCCGTTCATCCGCGATTCTTTGGTCAATATTTTGCACCTCCTGAAGACAAAAAATATCGACATCTTCTTTCCATTTTCTAAAAAAATGCATCAGCGGGTACAATGCTCTGCCCGCCCAAGTATTTAAAGAAATAAGTTTTATATTTTTATTTTCCATGACATTTTTTATATTTTTTGCTTAACGGCTAAAGCAAATAGGTCAAAATACGGAATCAATTCCGTCAATGAACTTTTATAAAGCTTCCCTCCATAAACTGCGTCGCAAAATACCTCGCGAGCGCGGGCAATTTCCCAACGCCGCCCTTTCCAGCGTGAATCCGCCAGCGTTAAATCAAAAAGTTCCAATCCCCGCTCCACCGCCCCCCAAAATAATTTTTCATCTTTGCCCCGCCACCGCGCCGCCCGCGAGACCTCGCTGCCAATATTTCCCAACTGTTCTTTTAAAGAAAGTTTCTGCCACCCGCCAGCTGATAACTCCTTATGAATAAAATTTCTCATCCCTCACCCTTGAAGCATCAAGGAATATTTAAGTCGTCCCTTTAGAGAGGCAAAGCCCTTAGCAAATTGCTTCAGCCGTTTTTCACGAATAAGAGCGTCTTTTTTAGATTTATACGCTTCAGCGTAGATTAATTCCATAGGCCGCAGATTTTTAGTTGATAATACCAGGCCTTTATTATGTTTTGCTAATCTTTCTTTTAAATTTTCAGCAAAACCGATATAAAAGCTTTTGTCTAATTTTGACCTTAATATATAGACGCAAAACATAATCCATCCCTCACCCTTAAAGGATTGCGAAAGCAAATACAATGCTCCGCTGATTAATACTTCGACTGATTTTCATACACTCACTATAAATACACATAAATTTTTATAAATATCTATCCTTTAAGGGTGAGGGATCAATGCTTCAAGGGTGAGGGACTATTTTTTTAACTATTTTCTTGATTTTTTCCCGAATTTCCTCATTTTCCACTCCTCGCGAGCGATTTCCGAAAGCCGGTTTAATATTAACCATAGAATCAAACTCAATAAAATCATCTCCTGATTTTTCCAGGTAAAGATTGATTCCCCAAGTATTCTCGCGCAAAGAACCTTTATTATCCATGAGCAATACCTCTTCGTCCGCATGAAGCTCGCCGCCCACCGCCATAATCTCTTGTTCTACATCCACGACTGCTTTTATTACATCGCCGAATTCTTCTTTAGCTATTTCCTTAAGTTCGGCAATACTGATATTATCTTTAATAATTTTTATAGACATTATAATAATTTAATTTTAGCAAATAATTACCTTATTTCCAATGACACTTTTAGTAGCTTATTGACTAATACACATGGATTTGCCATATTAAATCCAGACCTTTCAATATCATATAGGGAGGATGGCTATGGCACATTTCGTTTCTGCTTCTTGTCTGGGCGAATATTGCTCGATCTGTAAAATCCCCGCTACCCATAAAGTCGGCGAAGAAATCATGTCAGATGATCCAAATCCCGTCAGGCATAATCTTACTGCTTATGTCTGCTGTGAGCATTTCCGACTAATTATGGGTCTGGCCGTGTCTTGCCCACACTCAACCGATTAAGATCATTGCCCGTAGCCTCGTTTACCAAACGGGGCTTTTTTCTTATCCCTACGCCCCATGACACTTTTGTTACTTCTTGAAATTTGCTAAATGCCACGGGGCTAATTTATCCTTATTTTAAGCCATTTTTTAGCTATTGACAGATTCTGTGGATTTGCTATACTATTGACAATGTGTGGGGTGCGGCTCGGATGCAGAGCGCTCGGTGGAGCAACGACTCCTAGAAAAAAACCGGATAAGCCGAGAGGTGCGGGTACCAATCCCGTCACCCCACACAGTTCTTCCCCTATTGCTACGGCGATGGGGCCTTTTTTTATCCCTGCATCATGTGACACCTTTTATATTTTTTCCTGCTCCCGTCCGCCGTCGCTAAAGCTTTGGCGGGACTTCGCTTTATCTTTCAATAATATCATTTTAGCTACCATGACAACGTTTGTATTTAATAGAATGTCCCCCACTATCCTTCGCTCCGCACGGACAAGGGTCATTTCTTCCAATCTTGCCAGATTGAAAATTGCTGATTCCTAATGGCAAATTTCTAATAACTTGGTCATTAGAATTTTTGGCTCGATTTGACATTTGAACTTTATCATTTAAATTTTTTTGTAAATTCTCTTTATTTTCGCTTAACCATTTATCAAAATCCGCTAACAGTTGCTGGAACAATAGGTGCCCTTCCCGCCGATATTCTACTAACGGTTCATGCTGGCCGTAAGCGCGCAGACGCACCGATTCCCGCAACGCTTCCATATTTTCCAGATGATTCATCCAAAGCATATCCAAAGCGGATAAAATTTGCGGCGCGGAATTTTCTTCCAAGAATTTCTGCCGTTTTTCATAAATAGTAACACGCTGTTTATTTAAAATATCGTCATAATCCAGCAGATGCTTGCGGGCGTCAAAATTAAATCCTTCCACGCGAGATTGCGCCTGAGAAACCGCCTTAGAAACAAATCCAGATTCAATCGGCATATCTTCCGGAACATCCAACCGCTCCATTAAATTTTTAATTTTGTCTCCGCCAAAAATCCGCATTAAATCGTCTTCTAAGGATAAAAAGAATTGGGACAGCCCGGGATCGCCCTGCCGGCCGGAACGGCCGCGAAGCTGATTATCTATGCGACGGGCATCGTGCCGTTCTGTGCCAATCACGTGCAAACCGCCGAGATTTTTCACTTTTTCGCTTTCTAAAATATCCTGTGGGTTTCCTCCCAATACAATATCCACTCCCCTCCCCGCCATATTGGTGGCCAGCGTTACCGCGCCCGCTTTTCCGGCTTGGGCGATAATTTCCCCTTCCCGCGCGTGGTTTTTAGCATTCAAAATTTCATGCTTCACGCCGACGCTATTCAAATAGCGCGACAATAATTCATTTTTTTCAATAGAAATCGTGCCTACCAGCACCGGCTGGCCGGCTTTTTGCCTTTTCTTAATGTCTTCGGCAACCGCGCGGTATTTCGCGTCTTGATTTTTATAAATCAAGTCCGGCAGGTCCTGGCGCGCCAGCGGCTTATTGGTAGGTATGCTAACAACCGGCAAATCGTACACCTTATCAAATTCTTCCGCAGAGGTCTGCGCCGTACCGGTCATTCCCGCCAATTTTTTATAAAGCCGGAAATAATTCTGAATGGTAATTTGGGCGTAGGTGCGGGATTCCTGCTGGACCCGAACGCCTTCTTTGGCCTCAATCGCCTGATGCAAACCTCCGGAATACCGCCGGCCAAGCATCAGCCGGCCGGTGTTCTGGTCAACGATTATAATTTCATTATTTTGGGCTACATAGTCCTTATCCCGCTTGAAAAGCGCCTGGGCTTTCAAACTTTCCTGAAGATAATGCGTCAGCCGGGAATGTTCCGGCCCGTAAATATTTTTTATTTTCAGCGCTTTTTCCACCTTATCAATGCCGGATTCGGTGATATCAACCGAGTGAAATTTTTCATCCACCAGATAATCCTCGTCTTTTTTAAGCGCCGCCGCGATTCGGGAAAATGCCCTATAAGCATCACTGGATTCGGCATCCGGCGCGGAAATAATTAGCGGCGTTCTCGCTTCGTCAATTAAAATACTGTCAATCTCGTCAACAACGGCAAAATTGCGCTTATTTTTCTGCGTTTGCGAATCTTTTGAATGCGCCAAATTATCCCTTAAATAATCAAATCCAAATTCATGATTGGTACCGTAAGTAATATCCGCGAAATAAGCGTCTTGCCTGGAAATAGGCCGGAGATATTCTTCTTGAACCAGGTAACTTCCGGTAACATCACGTTCCTTGTCCACGAGCTTTTCGGCATCAAAAACAATATGGGCCGGGTCATACAGCAACGCGCCTTCATGCACCAGGCAAGCCACGCTTAATCCAAGCGCGTGATAAATCTGTCCCATCCAAACTGCATCTCTTTTCGCAAGATATTCATTTACGGTTACCACGTGCGCGCCCTTACCTTCCAAAGCGTTCAAATAAATCGGCGCGGTGGAAGCCAAAGTTTTTCCTTCGCCGGTCGCCATTTCCGCGATTTTCCCCTGATGCAAAACAATACCGCCCATCAACTGGACGTCAAAATGCCGCTGACCAAGAGTTCTTTTCGCCGCCTCTCTCGCCAAAGCAAAGGCCTTAGGCAATAAATCGTCTAATGAAATTCCATTTCTGGCTTGTTCCTGCAGTTTCTTACTTTCCTCTTTAAGCTGGCTGTCATTTAAAACGGTGATTTCTTTTTCTAAAGCATTAATCTCGGCTACCCGTTTTTTCAATTTTTTTGCCGGGTCAAATAAAAAATTAAGCATGCTCATATCAATATGAATAAGAGTGCTCTTATTATAAATAATTTAGCGGCGTTTTGCCAGTTTGCCCTTTAGGCGTAAAATATCTTTTTTCAATCGATTTCTTAATCCGTCAATCGCGGAATGCGGGGTATCGCTATTTTCTTCAATTCTTATTAACTTTATGTTCGGAAGCTGTAAATTAGCTTCCGCATAAAATATCTGCCCCTTATTGTGATGATTAGTGGTTTTCGCCACTTCAATTTCCAAAAGCGCCGCGCCGTCTTTATCCCAACGTTTAAGATATTTATCAAAACCGATAAATTTTTTCTCCAATTCCTGCTGTAATGCCGGCGTCAATTCAAAACCGGTTGATTTTATAGTAAAACGCATAAATTAAAATACCACTCATCCAAAAACGCCAAAACTTGATGTATTTGGATGAGTGGTAGTGGTGACCTCCAAAATGCTATTTGTATTTAGTGAGTGCTCTCCTACCACTCAAATATATTATAAAGTGAAAAGTAAAATGCGACAAGTGCATAAAAACCAAAAACCCCTTGCGGGGTTTTTGGCTACAAATAGCGAAGGGGTTTTAATTCCTTAGTCGATATCGTCGCTGAGGAATTGAAATCCTCACTCACTATATATAGTATAGCATATCCAAATACAAAAAACAAGTACCCTACCGATGAAACCCCAAATCCGCCGGGTTGTCGTCTCCGGAAACATACTCCACTTTTCCGCCTGATTTTTCAAAAGATATTCTTAATTTACGCGTATTTTCCGCTAAACGGACTGTCGCGGATTCCACTTGAGCGCGCCGGATTTTTCCTTGAGACCAATAATCAATAATCAGCCGGCTATCCCCAAAAATCCTCTTAATTCCGGTTTTAACGGCTAATTTTAAGGCATAACTCAAAGCCAGCAATTCTCCGTAGTTATTAGTTACCGGTTTTAAAATTAAATGTTTTTCGTGCCGGTTGATTTTTTTGCGGGGCATAACTTTATTTAATAAATTCTCCCCTTTTTCATTAGTAACGCTGATTTCCACTCCTTGCCCCCGGCCGGTTCCGGCATCAAAATAAATACCGGGCAATAAATTCGGCTTTTCCCTTTGCCGGCTTTCCTGATAAACAGCGCCTTGTTTCAACCAGTATTCCGCAGATTTAATATCCGAAAATCCGCGATAACGGGCGCCAGTTACGCCGATAACTTTTTTAGCGCATTCTTCCCAGGAATCGCAAACTCCGTCTTGATTATTCTTCGGCAAAAAATAAGCGTAATGGCGGTGCTTGCCGATTTTTTCCTGATTATGAATTTTTATATATTTTCTTGAATTGAGCTTCATAAATTATTTTCCCCAACGGGGAGTGCGAATGCTTAATGGTATATAGAAAAATAATTTTTCACAGCCGCTTCAAATTTTTGGATATTTTCTTTTTTAATCTGAAAACCGGACGCGCCTTTATGTCCACCAAAATTAATCAATAATTTTGAAGAAAAATTTAATCCCGCCAAAACATTAAATGGATTACTATTATTATCGCCTCCGCGAGCAGACCCGTTATAATATTTACCCTTTCTTTTTAAAAGAAAAACTGGGACATTGAGGGTTTCAACCAATTTATGTGCCGCCATACCCAATGCTCGGCTAGTTTTCGTATTGGTAATCATAACTAAAGCTTTTAAATTCTTTTCTTTTTTATGTTTTTCTATTCCTTGAAAAATAATTTTGGAAACTGCCTTTTTAAAATCTTTTAAACGTTTTTTAACATCTTTGGCAATCAAAAAAGTTTTTTTACAGTCCTCGCTTAATAATAATTGAAATAAATTATTCCTCCGATTATTTCCGTAAATGGAAGCTCGTAAAACATAATCAATATCTTCTCCCCAAAGCATTATTTTTTTTGAAACTTTTTTGGTTTGCGAAACTTTTAAGAGCATTTTTATGCCTAAACGCGCTTTTTTATTAATGAGATTAATGCCCCTGGTTAAATAACCGGCATTTACCCCATCTTCTTTAATTCCATCCGCAACCATGGAAATTGCAAAGGCGTCTAATAATTCTTCTAAAATTTTAGGATTTAACCCAATTGTTTTATAGAAAAATTCAAAAAACTTATAAGCCACTCCGCCGCCAGACCAATTTTTAAAAGGATAACTGTCTCCTTTTTGATTGGGGTTAATTAAAATTGCCGGTAGCTTTTTCGGTCCTGGCGGATGATGGTCTAAAATAATAATGTCAAATCCTTTTTCTTTTGCGATTTTAATTGAATTAAAATCAGAACCGCCTCCAAAATCTATTCCAATAACTAAACTAACCCCTTTTCTTTTCAAAAAATTTAAATAAAATGGATGAAAGCTCCGACCATATTTTTTCTGGTCCGGTAAAACCACTGTTAAATTTTTAGAATTATAACTAGCTTTTAACAATGCCTGGTATACAATAAAAGCCCCGGGAATTCCGTCCGGGTCGTAATCTCCCCAAATGCCGATTTTTTCGTTTCTTTTTTTAGCTAAAAGCAGGCGCTTTATAGCTTTATCGGTATTTTTAAAAGTTTTCATTTTAACGCTTCTATGCCGGGCAATTTCTTGCCCGCCAAAAAATCCAGCATCGCCCCGCCGCCGGTGGAAATAAAATCCATCTTTTTGTCCAGCTTCAATTTTTTTAAAAACATTACTGTTTCTCCGCCGCCAACCGCCGTAAACGCCTTTTTATTCCGCGCCAAGGCCCGGGCTATTTCTTCGGTTCCTTTTTGGAATTGTTTTTGATAAATATCGCCAACCGGCCCGTTCCATACTATCGTGCCCGCTTTTTTAATCTCCGATTTAAATTTAGCAATACTGCGCCTGCCGATATCTTTTATAATTCCATTCTTTTTTAAAAAATCTTCAGACCAAACCACTTTCGGTAATTTTAATTTAAGAATTTTCGGCGTTAAAGCGCCGCCGATTAAAAATGTTTCCGCTTTATTTTTTAAATTCCGGTAAACGCCCAACTTATCTTTTATTTTTATTCCACCAAGAATTATCACAAGCGGTTTTTTGGGATTTTTCATTATCCGGCTTAAATTTTTAATTTCTGCTTCCAATTCCAACCCGGCATAGCTCGGTAAAAATCCGGCAATCCCGGCCACCGAAGCATTGGGGCGGTGAGAAACCGCGAAAGCGTCATTAATATAAATATCGCCTAACCCCGCCAATTTTCCGGCCAATTCAATGCTATTTCTTGATTCGCCTTTCAGAAAACGCAGATTTTCCAGAAGAAACACCGAACCCTTCGGAGATACCCGGATTAATTTTTTTATTTCTTTAAATCTGAAATGCGGAATAAAAATCACCGGCTTTTTTAATTCTTTTTTCAAATTAGCAGCCACTAACCGCAAACTTAGTTTCTTATCAAAACTATTAGGATTGCCCTGAGCATTGCCGAAGGGCCTCCCTTTATGGCTTAAAATTACCGTTACCCGGCAATTTCGCGACAAAAAATGGATAGTCGGCAAACTCGCCCGCATTCTCCAATTATCTTCGGTATTAAAATCCAGCCGCAAAAGGCAGATTTTATTTTCTAATTCGGAAACTTTTACATTTTTTAGATAATGAATCATTTGTTATTATTATAATACGAATTCTATGGAAATGAAAAAGGAAATAGTTGTCTTAGGAGCCGGTTTTGGCGGAATTAAAGCCGCCTTTATTTTACATAAATGTCTAAAACGGCTGAGCTTGCTGGATAAATATGAAATTGTTTTAGTTGATAAAAATACTTACCACACTTACACGCCGACTCTTTACGAAGCAGCCACCACCTCTAAAGATATTGCCAATCAAATTAAATTAAAAAATATAGTTACTTTTCCTTTGAAAACGGCCTTTCAAGGCAGAGAGGTTGTCTTATTGAATAAAAAAATTAAAGAACTGGATTTGGTCGGAGGCGATATTCATTTTGGTGATGGCGGAAAATTAAAATTTGATTATTTAGTTATCGCTCTGGGCTCGGAAACAAATTACTTTGATATTGCCGGCCTGGAGGAAAATTCTTTGACACTAAAGACATTTATGGACGCCATTAAAATCCGGGACGCAATTTGGGATAAAGTTGATGCCGGCGCCAAAAAAATAAAAATAGTCATTGGCGGCGGCGGCTCAACCGGCGTGGAATTAGCCGGCGAAATCCAATCTTGGACATGCCAGCTTGATAAAGAACTAAAAAATTGCAAAACGGCTGTTAAAATTATTGAAGGCCAGCCGACTATTCTGCCGGGCTTTGACGAAAAAGTGATTAAAAAAGTAACGAAACGCTTGAAAAAAATCGGAGTAGAAATTTTGCTGGGCGAATTTATTGAAAAAGTGGAGCCAAATAAAATTTATCTTAAAAGCAAACAATTGGAAAATTTTGACATTTTAATATGGACCGGCGGAGTAAAAGCGTCCCGCCTTACCGGCGCGCTTCCGCTCCGCAAAGACGAAAAAGGCAAACAAATAGCTGTTAAGGAAAAAATGGAATGTCTGCCCCAGACGGACGATTTGAAATTATACGGCAAAATCTATGGAATCGGAGACGCGGTTTGCTGTTATTACGCCGAAACCGGAAAACCGGTTCCTAAAATCGCCGAAGTCGCCATTCAGCAGGCGAAAATTGCCGCCCATAACATTATTGAAGATATTAAATTGTCGGAGAAAATCATTAGTGTTCCAAAATATAAAAAATACCGCCCTAAAATATCCGAATTTCCGTATATAATTCCAATTGGAGGAAAATATGCCATTGCCAAATTCGGTTCGGTGGTAATAAGCGGATTTTTAGGGTGGGTATTAAAAGGACTGGTTGAACTTTATTATATTCTGCTCAATGTATTTCCGCCATATCAGGCAATAAAAATCTGGCTGAAGGGGCTGTTAATTTTTATAAAAAACGACCGACTGGGTTAAGGCGGCGAAGAATAAAAGAGACCCCCTTGCGGGGGTCGCTTTAAAGATCCAAATGTCTTTTTTTAAGACGACGGAGAATCTAACCGTCAGAAAGGCAATATCTTAGTTTTGTCTTTCTCATACACGCACTCCAATAAAGGGGTACGTTACTATCATTATATATAAAACTCCGGTTGGGGGCAAAGAACCAAGCTGTGGAAAACTTTTATTCGCTATATTCTTTTCATTCATAGATGCTTCGCGATAAACAAAATGTATCCGTTCGTAACGCTGCTCGCCACCCTACTTACGTGGGTCCCGGCTCGCTACGCTACTCTCTCATTATTTTGTAATTATCGCTACGCAATATTCATTCAAAAAATATAGCTCATTTTGTTATAATAAAATCGTAATCCGGCTTTAAAAAAATAACCTCGCTTATTTTAGTGAATAATTAAAATAACCGGTCAATGAAGAAAAAAGATAGTCCCAAAGCGCTGAAAACGGCGGAAATAATCCAAAATCTCATCGTCACTTTGGTCTCCGGCCAGCCCAATGCTTCAAAATGATGGTGAATCGGGGTAGAAAGGAATATTTTTCTGCCAAACACTTTTTTACTTGCAAGCTGGGTGATAACCGACAGCGATTCAATCACTAAAATAGAAGCGAAAAACGGCAACAGCAAAGTAGTGTTAGTCAACATTACCATTACTCCCATAGAAATGCCCAACGCCATAGAGCCGGTGTCTCCCATAAAAAATCGCGCCGGATAGATATTAAACCATAAAAACGCCAGCAGAGCCCCTACGGTTATTCCGCTGAATGTCGCCAAATCATAACGGCCGAGAGTAAAAGCCACTACGGTTAACGCTCCGAAAGCAAATAATAAAACCCCTCCCGCCAAGCCATCCAAGCCATCGGTCTCATTCGTGGAAAAAGCGCTGGCGATAATAATAAACATAAAAATCGGTATATACCACCAGCCGATTTCCACATTACCGACAAATGGCACATATAAAGTCGTCCAGTCCAATCGAAAATAAAACCAAAGCCCGCCAATCAAAGCCAGAAAAGTGTAAACAACCAGTTTTTGAGACACGCGCAAACCGCCGCCGTTGGTGCCGATGCGGAAAACTCCCAGAAGGTCGTCAACTAATCCCAGCGCCGCCGCCGCCAGCATAGCGATAATCGGCAGATAGGTCTGGGCGCGGTCCACAAAATCCAGCGACGCCCAAAATCCGTCAAATAATTGCGCTAAAATAAAAAATATCAGCGCCAGCCCTAAAGTCGTTGCCCAGATAATTATTCCTCCCATGGTCGGCGTATTTTCCTTATTTTTATGTAGCCCATAAAATACCGGCGCCGATTCTTTGCTGCGGATTTGCTTGTTAAAATTAAATTTGTATAAAAATTTCACCAGCGCCGGCGTAAGGGCAATGGCAACTAAAAATGAAATTGTTGAAAGCCCGAGAACGCGGGCAACTTGAAAAACTTCCATCCTTTTAACTTACAACAGACAACAAACAACTACAATCAGACGACAACTTATAGTTATCTATTAGAATCCATAAGCTTCTTTCACCCAATTATACAATAAATCGGTCTGGCCAAACCGGTCATTAGTTCCAAGAACAATAATTAAAATATCGTGGCCTTCGTGCCTGAATAAAGATATTAAATTACTTCCGGATTCCTCAATAAATCCGGTTTTTCCTCCCAAAAAATCCGTCCGAGACGAAGCAAAAAAGTTGATATTCAATAATTCCTTTTCAATCCGGCCGGATTCTTCAAATATTCTGACTTTTTTCTGCGCCGTGATGCCAAAAACAGACGGGTGGTTTTTATAAATATATTGTATCAATTTTATCAAATCTTCAATGTTGCTTTGGTTCAGAAAAGACAAGCCGGTAGTATCGGAAAAACTGGTCTGGAACATATTCAAAGCGGAGGCCTTCAATCGCATTTTTTCAATAAAATTTTCTGTCCCGTAAAATTCCGCTATGGCAACGGCGGCATCGTTGCTGGAAACCGCCAGCATCGTTTTCAAGAGGTCGCTGACGGAATACTGTTCCCCTGCTTTTAAATTTCCGGCAACGCCTTCGGAATTGACCGCATATTCGGAAATAATCGTTTTTTTATTTATTCCGACTTCTTCAATGGCAATAATGGCCGTCATAAGTTTTGTTAGAGAAGCAATCGGCCAGCGATCGTAAGGATTAAGAATATAAAATTCCGTCCCCGTAGTTAAATCCTTAGCTATGCCGGCTTTAATTTTTAAATCCGGTTCGGATATTTCCCAATTTTTCCTGTAAGGAATCGATTCTTGAAATTGGCTGGTTAGGGCCGTCCCTGACTCCATGTGAGGCGCTGTTTTTTTTAAATTAACATCAGGCCTCGTTACGCCTAAATTGTTCGCCGCATAAAAACTGGAATTTCGCATTGCCTCCTGCAAATTATTTTTTTCGGGAATGTCCCGCCCAATTTTAGAAAATACCGCCAGCAAAACCATAACCGCGGCAAAAATAATTTTTAATTGATTTTCTTTCATAATCCGGCATTGTCCGCAGACGGTTGTTCGTCATTTAACGACTGTTTATTTTGATTTTCCGCCAGCTGTTCATGAAAATGTTTCACTAATTCCTTATATTTCGCGTAATCCGGCAAATTTTCATTTTTATCAAGACCGAATTGCCTCAATAATTCAAAACTGGCGCTGTAAAGATACGCATTGGCTCTTTTGGAATCGGTCTGGCGCTCTATCAATCCCCTCATTAAAAGCGCGCGCAAAATAAAACTGGAATTCACTCCCCTGACATATTCAATATCCGCCCTGGTAACCGGTCCGGTGTAAGCGACAATCGCCAAGGTCTCCAAAGCGGCTGGCGTCAGCGGTTCCGTGAATTCCTGTTTGGTAATTTCTTTCAAAAATTCAGAAAATTCCGGCTTAGTGGCCAGCTGGACTTTATTTTTATCTCTGATTATGAATAACCCCCGAATATCTTGTTTCAAATTTTCTTCTAAAACATTCAAGGCCTCTTCAACTTCCGCTTCTTTGACGGCTAAAATTTTAGCTATTTTTTTTATATCCATCGGCTCTCCGTAAATAAATAAAAGAGCTTCCAACTTAGCGGCTGTTTTAATTTTTTGCAATTCTTCCATCCCTCACCCTTAAAGGACCGCAACGCGGCTGCGATGTCCTGATATTAATTTAAGACCTTTGGTTAAAATTGTTTCTTTTAGAAATTTCATATTTAT